>Ga0209348_1000399_pt1 | contig 23371 bp, 23 predicted proteins | sample ETNvirenome_2_30_FD_184065 | JGI IMG/M metagenome (GOLD analysis project Ga0209348, IMG submission 184065) | Marine viral communities from the Pacific Ocean - ETNP_2_30 (SPAdes) (version 2) | ecosystem: Environmental > Aquatic > Marine > Oceanic | place: Pacific Ocean | collected 2013-06-22
TTTTGGTGAAGGTATTCAGTCTTTTGTAGATCTTGGTATAGCTGATTTTGCTCTTTCCTTCTTAATGCTTAGGATAGGAATAGAAAGAGCTTTAAGTGCGTTTGAGTTTGAAAGTGATCATGGCGTAAAAGTATATCACTCTCTAGAAAACCTAGCATTAATAGCTACTGGTACAAGTGCTAGAGCAATGGAGGGAACAGCTAATAACATTAGTAGCGCCTTAGAACGGTTAGGAAATTCAATGGATGATAAACAAACAATAAAAATTACTATAGACAGGGAAGCTGTGCAAGAGTTAGTCGACAAGGCTTACTACGAATGCAGCGCAGAATAGGAGACACACTATGGCAGTTCCAACTTTTCAATTATCAACAAACAGCAGCATAGAAAATCATGCACTTGAAACTAATTCAATAGTTTCAATTACTAGTATGGTTACTGGTGATTTTGTTGATTTTGTAGCATACCTAACGGATGCTAGTCAGACATTAACATTGAACTGGAATACAGAGGATGTGTTTGGTAGAAACGATCCAATCGCAGTGTACCAAGGAACAAAAAGAACAATTTCAGTTGCTTTTCAAGTTCCGGCGGGGTCTTTGGAAGATGCTCAAAATAACTTGTTAAAAGTTGATATTTTAACTGCCTTTATGTATCCCGGATTTAGAAATTATAAAAGTTTTAAAGATGTAGAAAATTTGAAAGTGGCTAGTTATATGGCTTCGCCTCCTTTAATTAAATTAAAATTTGCAAATTGGATCAACAATAATGAAAATGCCGAATCTTCATTCGGCACTAGAAGATTCAAGAAAATCGCAGGCGCCGAAGCACCAGATACAGCCAGAGCCAGAGCAGCAGAGGCCGAGGGTATGATGGAAGAGGACGTTGAGAGTGCAGCAACCATTCCCGACGCAACCATGGACGGCTTACTTGGATATGCAGACGCTCTTAGCATAACGCCAGTTTTAGAGCATGGAACATTCATTGCTCACACAGACCAAGAAGGATCAAAGCACTGTCCAAAATTAATTGAGATTAGTTTTACCTTTAATGTTCTTCACCAAAACACATTGGGATGGAATGAAGAAACAGGAACTTGGATCGGAGATAAATTTTTATTTGGTAACAAGAAGTTATAAGGAGATATTATGGCTAGAGAAAGAACAACGGCGATTAACAATCATGAACAGTACAAGCAAGCCTTTGATGAAAGGGGAGTTAAAAAAATAGAACAACTCAGAACACCAAAGTTTTCTGAATATCCTAGCAATATTAACGCTGTTGATTACACTTGGAAACAGGGTGATTCTTATTGGAGGCTAGCTTATGAATTTTATGGCTCATCAAAATACTGGTATATAATAGCAAGGTTTAATGATAAGCCAACAGAAGCACATATTAGCATTGGAGAAAAAATATTAATTCCAATAGATATTAAGCCATTGCTAAGGAGAGCATAATGGCGGGTGGATATATTCAAAACTGGTATGTTCGTAACTTAGTTCACTACTTAGTCGCAAGTATTGGTAGTTATCCATTAGATAAGCGTAGGCTAGGTTTTATGGCCAATCAACACTGGCTATCATTAACAGCGACTCCCGGCGAAGTTGACACGAGTGGAAACGCTAATCACTATTACCAATCTGGTGATTCGGCATTTCATGATAATAGTGTAACCCGCGCAAGTGATACTTTTTTTGCAAGACTACCTGCTGGAGAGCTTGTTAGACAAAGTGTGTTGTCGGCCGCTAGCGGTAACAAAGCAGAATTATATTGCATGGGAGAGTTTTTATTTCAATTTTTAGATCAATGGGGAAATGAAAACGAACTAAAACAAAGAGAATTGATGAGAGAAAACATGGGACCATGGGCCTTTGATCAGTGTTGGGAACTATGGTCAAAATTGTCGCAGTTTCATGAGTTTGATAGTAGTGCTCCACAAAAGGAACAAATATTTGATAAAATTGCCGATGTATTTTTTTCAAGGATTGATATGCTTAGCACTTTTGGTGATCCAGTAAGTCGGCCCCCAAAGTTTCCCGTTAGTATGATTAGCGTAACCCCAGGATCGACTGATGTGGACGTGCGGCCGCAGAATATAGGATTTGAAAGCTTAACTGAGGCAGCATCGGCTGGTGACGAGGCACTGAATATTATTTCTATCGGCAATTTTGGTAATGTATTTAAACTTGATTTTAATAAATTGTCTAATGGGGATTTTAAGAGTTTATCAAATGAACAATTGGCTAATATTGCCCTTACGTATTTTCATAAAGAAGCGAAGGCTAATGTAAGCGCATTATACACTTCTTTTCAATTATCATATTCAGACTCAAAAATGGCAAGTTATCGCCGCGATCAAGTTGCTGTCGCCCAGTATCAATCCAATGGAGATTTTTCCTTTATTGGAAGTATGTTTAGGCAATATTTTTTTGGAATGGGCTGGTTGCGTACTGCTGGAGGAGGCTATAGATTTAATGACGCTCAAATTAATCTTTTTAAAACGATCTTCTTAAATCAATGTGAACAAATTTGCCGGTTAGTAAAAGAAAATGAAAACTTTCAACAAGACACGCCTCTGCCTGAATTTTATAGACAACCAGTAAACTGGGTAGAAGATGCATGGAAAACAGCAAAATCAATGTTATTAAGACCCGGTGGAGTCATAGCCCTTCAGAACAAAACCCAAACAATAAATTTTAATGTTGGTGCTGGTTCTGGTGAACCCGACAGTAATAGCTTATTGTGGCATTATTATGATGATGCATTAAAATACAGATATGGCTTTTTTGGCTTTTATCATGGCGACGGCTATGGAGACGATTTTTTTGTTGCAGCATATAAGGGTAATTGGTCTAGTACTATTGATGTACAACACGGCTGGAGTGATGCTTCAAGTGGTGACGTTGGCGATGCTTATATTGGTGCAGATGATGATCCAGATATAAAAAATAGGATGAGAGAAATATTTACCGACCCAGCGGTAACATTCGCGACCTCTAATTCTGTCGTTCATGGTTTCCAAAACTATAATGGTAGTCATACTAAAAAGAATGCGAATTGGAAAGGGCCGTACACTGGAACATGGAATATTTATGAGAATTGTGTATTTTCTGATGATGGTATATTTGAGAACTGGGGCGAATTCAGGAGAGAGGCAAGACTTAATTACAAAGCAAATTGGTTCTGGCAGTATCGTGGAGATCGGCATCGAGAATTTATCGAAAGGTTTAATGGCTTATCGGCTGCGGAATGGGTAACGGCAACACATAAAGCCCATGTTGTGGAATCGGACTCCGATAAAGCAGCACATGCAAAATATTTGGCTGATTATAGTAACGATATGTACTATAGTATCGGCCACCAAGCACAATTTGACGATCCTGAAGCTGATTATTATTACAATGGGCTGTGTGGTAAAATCATGAAGAAGTTTGAAGAAAAAATTAAACTTAAACAGACTCGTCGGGCAGAATATGATATCGAATTCGCTAAGAGAAAACAAGATCTAATGACCACTGGGCAACGTTTAGCCAACACAGACCCAGACTCAAGCGATTTTGAGGACGCACAAGTACAAGTAAACCTTGCAACCGTACAATTTCAACTATTACAATCAATGGCTGAAAGCGCAGGAGTTGTTGATAGCTTCGGAAACCCAATACCAATATCAATTGACGATTTATACAAAGAAGCAACAACAGTGATGGGATGGTCTTTTGCAATTGGCTTTGCATGCGCCCATAGAGACGAAATTGCGTTTAAAACTATTGATAAATTAATTGAGATGAGTCGTCAGGAAGGACATGATGATTGGTATCCGAGTTCAGGTGATCTTGAAGATATCCGAGAGGGGGTTGAACAGGCGTTAAATGCCGGACAGCAACAAGCTGCTGCTGCGGCTGCTGAACAGTTATCTAAAGATGATGAGTTAAGCAAAGAACAAATCGAAGAAAGACAAGTTTTTTATAAGCAGTGTTTTTTGCTAGCTAACATGGATTTGTTTAAGGAGGAGTTCCAAAGAGACGTATATACGAAAACCACAAACGGTACAGACCCCGGTGCTGCTAATATACACGCCGGCTTAAAACAAGGAGAGGGGTTAGAGTACGGTGGACGAATCAAAATGGTCGACATTGACTCTGGAATGGGCAAGTCTACAAGAGCAGAAATAATTAACAAGCTTGTTTCACCAAAAGGAAAACCAATTGATCAATTTTTTAGTATGACCCCAGATATTATTTCTGCGCTTGTTCCTAAAATTAGATTATTTAGGGTTTTTAATGATGATGTTGGAACATTAAGAGAGATTGAATTTGATTTTCCAAATCATATGAACCCAGATGATAATCAATATAGAGCATCATATTTATCACTTGGAGAAAAAAAAGCTGATGGTTCGTACTCATCATCACAAAGACAGGATAAGTGGGATTTTGGAATAAAAGAAATAACTCTGTCTTTTGAGGGCTCTTCACCAGCGACTTCAACAAAAGACATAGTTGTTGATATGAGTATGTTTTTTAGAGACTTTACCGACTTAATAAAGAAGCGAAGACTGGGAACCTATTATGAATTTATTGAGGGCAGGAATGACGATAGGCTTTTAGATGATGAATTTAACCTATTCAGCTATTTGGACTTAATTTTATTTCCAATAAGCGACAAAAAACCTCAAATTGATGGGGTTATACCTGCCCCTTTTCAATACGACCCAGCAAACTATAGAATTAGGCTTGATGTTGGATGGATGAAAAGAGAAGATCCATCATTTAGATCAATTTGTGAATCAAGAGGTCTTAGCATGGAAATGCTTAATGAAGCAATTGATAAAATAAATAAGTCATATTATTTAAATATGATTGACCATGATCTAGATTTTAAAAATGATGGCTCTGTTGAAATAAAAGTAAAGATGAGAGCTTTTATGGAGTCTGCTACTCAATCAATCGCAATGGACGCCATCTCAACGCCCGAATTGAACTCCCTAAGAAAGATTCTCAAAGAAGAAAAAGATAGAGTTCTACCGCAGTGTACGCCTGAAGGCGTTTTAGAGCTTTTAAATATTTATCAACAAATAGAATTGGAGTTTTTAAAAAAGTCATACCAGTCTATATTCGCGAGACTAATGATGAGGCAGAGAATCTTTTATTGTTTTGCTCATAGAAAGTCTAGAAATGAATTTGCAAAATATGGCTTTTTTAGCAATATACCACCAGTATATGACGGGCAGAAAACTGCTTATTCAATAGCACAAACAAATGTGAACATTGCTGAACAAGTCAAGGGCCAAGCGAAAGATCCTGAAAACATCGTTGCTAATTCTTTTACACTACTTGACGGAGAGCTAAAAAACCTGACACCAGAAACTGTTAATTTTAGTAATGATAATGAGTATGAAATTGTAAACTTTTTTTATTTTGGGGATTTGATTCACACTTTGATGGATTGTATGTATGAAGCCCCTGACCCAACTGGAACAGCAACTATGGTTGGAAAAATAAAAGACGATGTTAGAAATACGGTTGTTATTCTTCCATCATTTGATTATATTGGAAGCGATGGGGAATCACACCATATTAACATGGCTGAAATACCCGTTTCACTTGATTACTTTTTAGAATTTTTTACTAAAAATGTTTTGGAAGGTGAGAGACAAAGTTATCCCTTGATGCATTTTATTAAAGACTTGTGTAACCGCTTAATTGTAGACTTGTTTGCAGACTTGTGCTTTAGTTCAAATGTACCAGTGAAGAGTATGTACTTCAAATCAACAACAATTATGGGCGTTTCTCAGAGCCCACCTGATGATGATGGATTTGTTTTAGACCCGCTAGGGCCACAGTCTGCTAAATATTTCCCCAATACTAGAATAATTGATTTGGAAAGGTGTTATGAGAGTGGAATTGTACCTTTAAAAACAAATTTGGGAGACAGGCCAATTGAACAGTCTTTTAATTATATTATTGTGTACCCAGCTACCGATACAGATAACTCAAATCGTCGAGGCGATAGAGATAGTGATGAAGAATCTGGTATTAGACATTTGTTTGTTGGGGCTGGTGAAGGGCTGCTGAAAAGTATATCATTTAGTAAAGTGGATATGCAATACCTAAGAGAAGCTAGATATTTTAATCATGGTTATGATAACTTGATGCAATTAGGTGCTGTGTATAAAGCTAGTATTGATATGGTTGGGAACACTATGTTTTATCCCGGCATGTCTGTTTTTGTAAATCCAACAACTCTATCACCGGATCCTAATGACATGGACCCCTCAATTGGCCCACTAAGTGTTGGCGGAGCTTCAATTGCAAATGCTTTGGGGATTGGTGGTTATCACATTGTTACTAAAGTAAAAACGACTATCGGTCGTGGAAAATTTAATACAAATGTTGAAGCTATTTTTGACTATGCTGGTGACGGCACAAGAACCGACACTATTCAGAATAACGCAGAACCAGACGAAGAAAAAACTCCAAGAGAACAAGGCCTTATTGCCGCCAGAAGTTACGGAGGACTACCAGAAGGAGCAGATGATAGAGCATGTAGAGCAGTTAGTTCTGCGAGATTACAACACTTAAGCGACTTATACAACCCTGCCTACCAAACAAATATAGCGGCCGGAAAACCAGATGGGGTTGCGATGGAAGATTATCTCTTTGATAATGCTAATAACATAGCCTCGCAAGCTAGTAATGCTAAAGCGCAACAAAAAGCCGCAAATGAAAAAGCATTTGCCGACTCTGTACGCGCAGAGGCTGAAGTCGCGCAAAGAAAAATAGCTAATACAGCAGGTACAGAATAATGAATTTTTTTGGTAAAAATACAAATCCTAATCCATTTATTGCATTTTATGAAAGGTCAAAATACAGACTAAAAGCATATGAGACTATTAATTCGACTATAATGCAAGCGGTAAAAGATTTTAGTTTTTCTGACTATGCTTTATACGGCAAAGTTAACTCTGGAGGTATGAGTATATTTCCATTAAACAAAGGATTAAAAACTTTTATTCCACATGGTGCTAATGAAAATGCAATCATGTTATTAGATTTTGTTGGAGAGGCTTTTGAAGACTTAGTTGATTATTTTGAAAAATGCAAAGTATCAGGCAAAATTCCAAATCAAAGCTTTATTAACAATATACAATTATTAAAAGGATATAAGAGCCCAGCACCAGATTATTTTGAATACATAAGTTTAATGAAAGATTCGTTTCATGAAAATTTTATTATTAATAATAAAAAAAATATACTAAACTTTGATGATTATATTAGAGAATTTATAGACTTTGTAAAAAGAATGGGTTCTAATTATCCAGTAACTTTGTCCTCTTGGTATAGGACCAAAACAGCGTCTCCATTTCACAGCGGAATATACTTGTCTATTTTAGATATTCCATTTGGAGATGACTCTAAAAAAGAAGTGATCGTAAATGATCCTACATTTTCCTTTTTTATACATTCGTGCAAAGAGCACGGGTTTTATGTATACAAAAATAACCCAAGTGTTTTGGTCGCTGATTTAAAATCAAAATATATGATGGATAAATATTCAAGAAGTTTACCTGCCTCAATTGATGATTTTTTTAGTCTTTATTACATGAAGGCTTCACACAACGACATGGATTTACTATACAATGAATTAGTAAAAGGTTACAATGAGTTTGTTGATTTGTACCCAGAACAAAGAAAGATCATAATTGGTAAAAACAATCATGCAATATCTGTGTTTACTAAAAGAAATATGTATAATAATAATATTAATTATAATACATTTATTAAATTATATATATTAATAAGAAATATAGAAAATGATTATCCATTTCATAGTGTTGAAGTAGATGATATGGCTAATAGTTGTATTTACTATTTAAAAAAACTTGACAGGAATAGAGTAATAGATTATATTGATCAACAGTTCGTCACACATCTTGCAAATCGACATGGATCTGTTAATTGGTATAAACAATTGATTCACAAAAGCAAAATGACGGGAGATAACAATGGAGGTTATTAATGTTATTTCAAATACTAGACAACAAGAAAGATTGCTTTGGGGTCTATCATAATGGTAATTTTATCTACGACAGAGTACCAGCCAACGTCACAGGAACTTGGAATTATAACAGTTGCCTTAGTGGCCATAATATCAATTTCGCTAATATTTATACCGGTGGTAGAGCATTACATGAAGTTTGTCCGGAGAATATTAAATTACGATATGGTAAAAGAGAGGAAAAAATAAGATCATTTATTAACGCAGCAGTGAATGCTAAAATAAAAATTGATGATCGCTGTTTGTTTGAAATTGTACCTGAAAATCATCTTCGTCACTACTGTGAAATAAAGAATCAAATTTGTGATTGGGTCTTTAATAATTACGAAAGACCAGCTAACCATGATTTCATTGTTGATTTACATGTAATGGCTGATGAGATTGCAAATAATGTGGTATTAATCGACCATAAACGCCTTAAAAACCACTCCAAAGTAGATATGAAGGCTAAGTCACTCCTTAATACATTGAATGGAAAAAATATACCAATTTGCTATGATGTGTGGGGGTCAGTAACAGGCAGACTAACAACAAAAAGGGGCTCCTTCCCAATAATGAATTTAAAAAAGGAACTGGCTGATATTGTAATTCCAAAAAATAATATATTTGTTCAATTTGATTTGAATGGTGCTGAAATAAGAACTCTATTATCGCTTTCAACTGGTGCTCACCCAAGAGAGGATGTGCATGAATTCAATATTAAAAATGTATATAGAGGAATCGGCACAAGAGATAAGGCTAAAAAGAGATTTTTTGCGTGGCTATATAATCCAAACTCTGAGGATTATTTGACTGAGAGGTTTTATAATAAAACTGCTGTACTAAAGAAGCATTATGTTGGTGGTGTTGTTTGTACGCCATTTGGTAGAAAAATACCAACAGATGATTTTCATGCACTAAATTATCTACTACAAAGTACTTCATCTGATAATTGTATGCAACAAGCAGTTAAGATTCACAAATTTCTTAAAAATAAAAAATCTTTTGTCCACTCGGTCATACATGATTCGCTAACAATTGATCTTGATTTGAGTGAAAGATCAATGCTTCCACAGTTACAAGAGCTGTTTGAAGACACACAGCTTGGTTGGTTTAAATCTTCAGTACAGGTTGGGCATAACTTGAAAGATTTGCTGGAGGTATCATGGTCTTAATAGGTATAGGAACAGCCGGCAGTAACGTAGTAAATGAGTTTGGAAAGCAGCACAAAAAAATAACAATTACTGCTGAAGACTTTCCAAAAAAATGCACAAAAACAGAAGACTATGAAATGTACTGTCCTAGGTTTACAAGAAAATTAAAGTTTTCAAACGAAGAGTGTTGGGTTGCTCTATGGGTGCTGGTAAAGTTGCTGGATCTACATTAAGAATATTACAGACAATTAAGAATAAAAAAATAAATATCATTTACATTTATCCCGACACATCACTAGCCAATCCAGCCGAACTTAAAAGGAACAAAGTTGTTTTTAATGTCTTACAGCAGTTTACGAGATCTGGATTACTTAATCGAATGTATCTGTTTTCAAATAAGGAAATTATCAACACAATCGGAGACCAGCCAATAAACATGCTGTATAAAATGATAAATAAACAAATAGCAAACTCAATTGAAACATTGGAATGGCTTAAAACACAAAAACCTGTGTTTGGCTCCCAGCATGAATCAAAAGAAATATCAAGAATATGCACTGTATCTGTAGGTAATTTTGAAAATAATGATGAAAAAATGCTTTTTTTACTTGACAACGTATCTGAATCATGCTATAATTATAGTGTAAGCAAAAATCAATTGGAGAAAAATAAAGACTTGCTAAAGATTATAAAAGAAAAAATAGAAAACGATGATAAAAATAATATTTCATCATCATTTGTTGTTTATACTTCTGAACATAATCAATCATTTTTTTATTCTCTTAAGTTTACACACTATATTCAAGAAAATTAATTTTTTTTCTTGACACCATATACCCAATAGGTTATATTATAATTGTAAGCAAGAAAAGCTTTTAAAAAAATTACAACCCACTAAGAAAAAAACTTTAACTTTTTTCTTGACAACAAATAACCAATAGGTTATATTATAAGAGTGGGAAGAAAACTTGTTACGAGTTAAGCCATTGATGACTATCATCACAAACTTTAGGTCACAATCTGCTTAATTAACCAAGGAAGTAAACACTCACAAGTCATTCACATAACGGAGGAAATATGACTACATACACACAATACACTGGAACATTTAGAAAAGCTGATGGTAGCACTCGCACTATGTCTTTTATTAAGACACAAGACTTACCTTCTTCACACTTTTCTGAAGGACAAATTAAAGGTAATCGTTCCCGTGATGGTAAAACTGAAGTTGTTTATGATACTCAGCTTCGATCATTTCGTCGATTCAATCACTCGACACAAATTGGTCAAATTTCTGAGCAAACTGTTCAGTATTCATTTGACAGCTAACCAACAATTGGTTACATTATAATAGCGGGGGGATAAAATCCCCCTGACTTTAGTCCTTAAAGACAAAAAACTTAGCTAAAATAGGAGATAAACATGGCTATAAATTTAGATTTAATGCGAAAGAAGCTGAACACTTCTAAAAATAATGGTAAAGAACAAGATAATACCAAGTGGCGCCCATCCGAAGGCGATCAAACAGTTCGAATTCTACCAACTTCTGATGGAGACCCTTTCAAAGAGTTTCACTTTCACTATAACGTTGGTAAAAACCCCGGCATTCTTTGTCCAAAAAGAAATCATGGTGAAGATTGTCCAATCTGTGACTTTGCATCAAAGCTGTGGCGTGAAGGCGTCGAAAATAGTGATGATACTGCAAAGCGCGAAGCGAAAAAACTATTCGCAAGAAAGCGGTACTACTCACCAATCATTGTACGTGGCGAGGAGTCAAAAGGCGTAAGAGTATGGGCTTACGGTAAAACTGCTTATGAAACACTTCTATCATATGTCCTCGATCCAGACTATGGTGATATTACTCATGCTGAAACTGGTACTGATATTGTATTGAACTATACTATTCCCGGTACACCCGGATCATTTCCCAAGACTGCTTTAAAACCACGTCGCAGACCTTCTGTCTTATGTGATGATGAAGTGGCTGATTGTGATGAGTTGATTAATTCGATTCCTGAGATTGAGACCCTGTTCCAGCGGCACTCAACACAAGATGTTCAGGCGTTGCTGGATGAATATTTGTCCTCCGATGTTACCTCCGAAGGTCTCTCCAGTGAGTCGAACCATTACAATTCCCAGAAGACTGTTGATTCGGCTTTAAAGAACTTTCTAAACCAAGAAAGTTAATTGGGAGTGTGGGCCCCGCACTTAAAACTGGGGCACTTTTACAATAGGAGAACCATGACCACGACTTTAGATACATTTAAAATTAATCCGAGTGATGGGTTGTTTCGCAAATTAGGATCTCTCAACATTGAGTGGCCCCATGTAATTTGGGAACTTGTAAACAACTCAATACAGGCAGCAGATGATAGAGATTTAGATTTAAACTTAAAAATTATATTTGATTTTGATTCCGAAACCGAAAAACTTAATCAACTTACGGTACAAGATAAATCTGGCGGGATCAAAAGATCAGATATTTCCGTAGCCCTTGAACCAGCGGCCTTTCGAGATACAGAAAGGACTCTAAATGAACACAGCATGGGACTCAATATCGCAATCGAGCACTTAACACAAGGTAAGGGCTCTTATGAGTTAAGAAGCCACATTGGAGATAATAGCTTCATTATTAGTGATCGTCTTTCTTTTCACAAAGAAATATCAATCCACTCTCTGGATTCTAATGAAAAGCATGGTGTTGAGCTTATATTTTCTGATTTTGAAGATCAATTTGGCGATCTAAAGTTTCCTAATGGTGGATCGACCAATGCTCTATGGTATTTTTGGACCGATACATGTGCAAAATACCGGTATAAGTATGAATCCTTTATGAACGTTGGTAGAGATTTTAAAATAGAAATTGTTTGTAATTGTGGCTCACGATCAAGAAATAGAAAATACACACCAGTAAAGCCAGTATTAAAAAATCCTTTGAATGGAAAGAATGAGTGGGTCACAGAATTTGTACTTGAAGATCAAGATGTTAAAATCCATTATAAAATTGGCGCAGCAAGTTTACCCCATGAATCATATAATAAAGATGCTGGTCATGTTAATATATGGAATTCAATACATCCATATAGAGTTAAGACTGGGAACTTTGGTCTTGACTTAATCTATCAAGACGTTGTATTGGAACGTAATACACTATATAAGGACAAGCGAAACTCTTGGTGGGATCACTCACTTCTTCGTGGAGAAAAAATAATACTCTCCGGTGGAGAAAGTTTCTTTACCAAAGATGGAATGAAGGAAACAGAGGCAATTAGGTTCTTGGATGAAAAAGCGAAGAAAATCTTTAACGGACAAGAACCGCACCCTTTAACAGGCGATAAGACCAATTTTTTTGATAACTTCATCAACAGAAAGAATCATGATAGAACAACCCCATGCGCACCAGAAAAAATTGTAAAATTCCGTCATCGGGAAATTCTAGAGTGTTTTATGGGAGAACAAGTATCGCAAGAATTAAATCTGCCTTGTGGGAGAATAGATATGATGTCACCTACAACTGTCTACGAACATAAGATAAAATCATCAAAGCCAGATGATATTATGCAATTACTTAAATACTTATTATTCTGCCCAGAACACTCCGGAGAACTATGGGCAGATGGACACACTGATGCTTCCAAAGAGACATGCACCAAAGTGAATGAACTATTAGCTGCTTCGGGAACAAATCAAAAAATAGTATTAAAAGATCTCACCGAACAACTTAAGAACCCTAACTTAACTGACGATGAAAAAGAATTATTATAAAGGAGAAACAATGGGAGAACTACTAAAAATGAAAACAGGAAAGATTAACGTTGCTGATCTTGCAAAGAAGATCAACAAGAAAATGGGAATGAATGTCGCTCATGACCTTTCCCAATCAGATCCGGTATCCGTAAAGGATTGGATTCCAACCGGATCAAAATGGCTTGACTTAATTGTGAGTCCGGGCCAAGAAGCAGGAATCCCTGTTGGAAAGATTACTGAACTGGCCGGCTTGTCCGGTTCTGGTAAATCATTCATGGCGGCACAGATTGCAGCGAATGCCCAAAAGAAGGGAATGTTCGTTGTTTATTTTGACGCAGAGTCAGCTATTGACCCTGAGTTCTTAGAGAAGGCAGGTTGTTCAAAAGACCAACTTCTTTACTATCAAGCCACGAGCGTTGAGAATGTGCTCAACACAATGGAATATGTAATGAATGAATATGGGGAAGCCCGTGTTCTGTTCATCTGGGACAGTGTAGCTGCCACTCCGTCCGAGAAAGATTTGGAAGGTGACTTTAATCCTCAATCTTCTATGGCTGTTAAGCCAAGAATTTTTTCGAAAGCATTTCCTAAACTTACGATTCCATTAGCGAACACTGAATCAACGCTCCTTATGATTAACCAATTGAAAACCAATATCTCATCAAATCCAATGATGGCTCTTGTTGAGCCTTACATTGCACCCGGAGGAAAAGCGATTGAATACTTCAGTTCTCTTAGAATCTGGCTAACAAAGCGAAAGTCAAAGGCTAGTTTTGCGATAGATGAAGATGGTACAAGAATTGGTTCTCATGTTAGATGTTTTATCAAAAAGTCTCGTTTCGGTTCCGAAGGTCGTGACTGTGAATTTAAAATCATTTGGGGTAATGAGATTGGTATACAAGATGAAGAATCTTGGCTAGAGATCCTTAAACGCTCAAAAACGCCTAATTTTTCATCCGCCGGTGCATGGTACACCCTTATACCAAAAGAAGGAAAACCAATGAAATTTCAGTCAAAACAGTGGAAAGATAAGTTAAAAGATGAAACATTTCGAAATGCCGTTATTGATTTATTAAATGAAGTAATGGTAGAAAAATACAAATCATAAAGTTTGTTCGTGTGTTCTCCTGTGGTTGGCCCCCGGTTGAAAAACCGGGGGTTTTTTTCTTGACAAGATAGGAGTGCTATGATATATTATATAAACGGAGGATAAATGAGACCAACAACAATTACAGAAGAGTTAGATCGCGTCATTATTATAGACGCACTAAATATGTTTTTAAGATCATATACAATCATACCAAGTATGAATCCACAAGGTTTACCAAATGGAGGCACAATTGGATTCATCAAGTCATTACAAAAACTATGCAGAGACTTTAGACCTAAAGAAATCATCGTGTGTTGGGATGGGCATGGAGGCTCAGAAAAACGAAGACAGATGAATAAAAATTATAAACAAGGCAGAAGGCCAGTTAGATTCAATCGTCGTATGATTGATTTGCCTGAAGAAGAAGTTTACAAAAACAGAAGAGACCAGCAGCTTAGACTACATGAGTATCTTAACTGTATGCCGTTGATGCAGCTTATGGTTGATTTTGTTGAAGCAGATGATATTATCGCACATGTAATAAACAACAAAAAATATAAAAATTGGGAGAAGATAATTGTTTCTTCGGATAAGGATTTCTATCAATTGTTAGGTGTTCAAAATACATGGATTTGGAGACCGATACAAAAAACATTGCTAAATGGTAAAATGCTTTTATACAAAGAGGGTATTCACCCAAACAACTATGCACTGGCTAGAGCGATTGACGGGGACAAGTCTGATAACATTGAGGGAGTTCCTAGAATTGGTATGAAAACTATTAAAAAAGACTTACCAATTCTGGAACAGTCTGAGCAAATCAGTTGCAATGAGTTATTTGTTCATTGTAGAATGCAAATAAAACAAAAAAATATACATAAAAAGTTGCTAGAACACCAAGAACGTGTTAAAAAGAATTATGAAATAATGCAACTATATGAACCAAACATCTCTTATAATGGGCGGAGATCTATTGATTACATAGTAGACTCTTTTGAGTATGGGTTTGATAAGTTGGAGATTCAAAAAATGCTCATACAGGACGGAGAAGCCCAATTAAATTTATCTGATTTGTGGACAGCTTTTAAAAAAATGAAACCATAGTTAAAAACGGAGGACAACATGGAACTGAAACAAGAAACTTTTCAAAAGTTCGGTAAGAACTTTCAAGAAAACTTATGTCATTTAATGCTACAAGATAGAGCTTTCTGTGATCAAATCACCGAGGTTTTGGATGTTGAATATATTCAATATGAACATTTGAGGGTGTTTTCAAATATGCTGATTGAATATAGGACAAACTATAGAGAGCATCCATCATATGAGACAATGGCCACAATAATTACGTCTAATGTTGGTAAGTACACTGACGCATTAAAGAAGCAAATAACATCTTTTTATTCTAAAGTGATTAATACAGGTGAGATATCTAGCGCTGAATTTATAAAAGATAATGCGATTGATTTTTGTCGTAAGCAAGTGCTCAAAAAGGCTATGATACAATCAGTAAAGCTTTTAAAATCGTCATCTTTTGAAGAAATCCAAAAAGTCATAGAAGAGGCTATGAAGCTTGGTACTAATATTGATTTTGGCCATGATTATCACATGGACATTGACGACAGATATAGAGTGAAGTCTAGGAACCCTATTACAACTGGCTGGTCTCGGTTTGATGAAATAACCCAAGGCGGGTTTGGTAAGTCTGAGTTAGGTGTTGTTATTGCGCCAACAGGGGCCGGAAAATCAATGGCTCTTGTTCACATGGGGGCCACTGCCGTTAAGGAGGGTAAAACCGTTGTTTACTATACTCTTGAGCTTGCTGAGACCGTTGTTGGCCAGAGGTTTGATTCATGCATTACAGGCATTAAATTAAATGATTTATTAAAAAACAAATTTAATGTGATCGAGCGTTTAAAAGAAGTTGACGGTCACCTAATTATTAAAGAATATCCAAGCAAGTCGGCCTCTACACAAACAATTAGAAGTCATATAGAGCGTCTTAAAAAACGCGGGACAAACCCTGATATGATTATTATTGATTATGCTGACCTGCTAAAACCAGTTAGATCACAAGGCGAAAAGAGGCACGAATTGGAAAGCATATATGAGGAATTAAGAGGAATCGCACAGCGAGAGAAATGCACTGTTCTCACCGCTAGTCAAACAAACAGAAGCGGTTTGAATGCAGAGGTTATCACAATGGAATCAATATCTGAAGCATTTAGCAAGTGTTTTGTAGCAGACTTTATATTTTCCTTATCAAGAACACCACAGGATAGGCAAGCAAATACCGGTAGAGTTTTTGTTGCAAAAAATAGAAACGGTCCAGATGGCTTAGTATTTCCAATTTATGCAGATTGGTCAAACGTCAGTATGAAGATACTAGACAAAGACAGTGGCGAACAAAAGCCAGAAGTTTCTACAACAAATAATTTAAAATATTTAAAAGACAAATACGCACAAGCCAGAGGCAAATAGGAGGAAAACAAATGAGTATTGCGAACAATATATTGTCGGACATAACCGTACACATGAAATATGCAAGGTATCTACCAGAAAAGAAACGTAGAGAATCTTGGGAAGAGTTAGTCACTAGGAACAAACAGATGCACCTAAAAAAATTTCCGAAGCTAAAATCTGAAATTGAGAGTGCGTATAAGTTTGTGTACGATAAAAAGGTTTTACCTTCTATGAGGTCTATGCAGTTTGCTGGTAAACCTATTGACATTAGTCCCAATAGGATATTTAATTGTGCGTATGCCCCTATTGATGACCACCGAGTTTTTGGCGAGATCATGCTACTTTTACTTGGCGGAACAGGTGTTGGATATTCAGTACAGCAACACCACGTTGAAAAATTACCATCAATTTTAAAGCCTAACACAAGAAGGGCCAGACGCTTTTTGATTGGAGATTCAATCGAGGGATGGTCTGACGCTGTGTCGGCACTAATGAAGTCTTACTTTAAAGGTACCTCAAAGCTGCGATTTGATTTTTCTGATATAAGAGCGAAGGGTGAAAGGTTGGTAACTAGTGGTGGTAAAGCACCCGGACCACAGCCATTAAGAGAATGTTTAATCAAGCTTGAGGGCATTTTAGACTCCAAAGAGAATGGTGATAAACTTACGACGATTGAGGTTCATGATATTATATGCCACATCGCTGATGCTGTTTTGGCTGGTGGTATTAGACGCGCTGCTCTTATTTCCCTGTTTTCGATTGATGATGAAGAAATGCTAGCGGCAAAAACAGGTAATTGGTGGGAAAAAAACCCTCAACGAGGAAGAGCAAATAATTCGGTTGTTATAATGCGGCATAGAATAAAAAAACAACAGTTCTTGAAACTTTGGGATAGAATAAAAGCATCAGGCGCCGGAGAGCCCGGAATTTATTTCACTAATGATAAGGAATATGGGTGTAATCCTTGTTGTGAAATATCTTTACGCCCATTTCAATTTTGCAATTTAACCGAGATAAATGTTAGCGATGTGAAAACTCAGGAGCAATATGAATCTAGAGCAAAAGCTGCGGCCTTCATAGGCACACTACAGGCTTCTTATACAGATTTTCACTATCTAAGACCAGTGTGGCAGCGAAATACTGAAAAAGACTATTTGATAGGTGTTTCAATGACCGGTATTGCGTCTGGTAAAGTATTGGAACTGGACATGGAGAAAGCTGCTACTGCTGTTAAAGAAGAAAATGCTAGAGTCGCAGAGTTAATCGGTATTGGCCCAGCTTCTCGATGTACAACTACGAAGCCGGCAGGCACTACATCTCTAGTTCTCGGCACTTCTAGTGGTATTCATGCATGGCACAACGATTATTATATTAGAAGATTGAGAGTGGGGAAGAACGAAGCAATTTATTCTTATCTTGTTGAAAACCACCCAGATTTAGTTGAGGATGAGTTTTTTCGCCCACATGATACTTCCGTCATATCAGTACCTCAAAAGGCTCCGGAAGGATCAATTACTAGGTCTGAGACAGCACTAAACCTTTTAGAAAGAGTTAAGAAAGTAGCTGTTGACTGGGTGGTAACCGGACACAGAAAAGGACAAAATACAAACAATGTATCAGCTACAATTACTGTAAAGCCAGATGAGTGGCTAGAAGTAGGCAACTGGATGTGGGATAATAGAAAATACTACAATGGGCTTTCTATTTTACCTTTCTCGGATCACACGTATAAACAAGCCCCATTTGAAGATTGTAGTCAGAAAAAATTTGAATATATGATGAAGTCGCTGGTTAATGTTGACCTAAATATGGTTAGTGAGGAAGAGGATAACACAGATCTCACAGGTGAAGTTGCATGTGCCGGCGGCGCTTGCGAAATAATTTAATTAGGAGTAAAAATGAAAGGAAAATTTCAACCATTTAACAGACATTTAGTTGTTGATGTAATAGAAGATAAGAAAGAAGAAAAGGATAGTCTCATTGTCCTTCCAACTGATTATGAGAAACCTCTAGATCCTTTTGTTAAAGCAATTGTTATTGCAATAGCCGAGGATTCAAAACTACGTGATAAATTATCTCTAAACGATGTGATTCTAGTTGAGAGAAGGATGCTTCATAAAGTTGAGATTAGTGAATATTTGTTCTATTTAGTGTTAGAAAATTACATTTATGGGAGAATTAACGATGAAACTGACCGCTGATACACTAAGGAGCTTAATAAAAGAGGTGATTTCTGAATCAAAACAAAAATCTTGGATTCTAACAGAAAACTATGGTAATAATGATTTTGAAAACGCATACAGCAAAATGGCTGATCCGCAAGGGCCTGCTCAATTTGCTTTTATAACTGCTCACAATCCTCCGGGGAAAAGCAAACACGGTAAAGGGTTTGGATGGAATAATGAAAACCAACAAAGGAGATTAATCAACGATCTTAGCACTAGAGGGTATGAGTTCGTAACTGGACATGGAGTTTATGGTGGGGCCCCTGAAGAAAGTCTAATGGTTTTTAGCAAAAACAACAAAATAGAGGGCAGGTTTAAAGTTGATATGATTAAACTTGGAAAGAAATATTTACAAGATGCAATTGTATATGGAGAAAAATATTTAGGGGCAGCTATCGACTATAGTGCCGGTGAAAAGCCCATAGACGCAGATACTGGCGAACCAATGTCTCAGGCTGCTGGTATGCAAACTGAAACAGGTCCTAGAATTTTTTGGAATATGAAGATGGTTATGCTTGAGCCAGATAAAACTTCACGCCCAACTAGTTTTGAAAAATACCACATTGATAAACAATCTAACTTTTTGCTAACAGGAAAAATGATTCAAGATCGGAAGGATTTTTATACTATTATGAGAGGAATGAAGTCATATATTCCTTTTTACGATGATGAAAGAGAGGAGTATATAGCTAATCCATATCCGGTGAGACAGTGATGACTTATGAAAAAACAATTAAAATCTACGACGATGACGTTGGTCGCGTGGACTACATTGATCATATGGGCAGTGACCTTACCATCGTTAACAGTGCTCGCGTTAGCTTTGGTGTGCAAAAGTCTAGTTTGGATGGGAGGGACAGGAAGCTTATTAATTACCTTATCAAACATCGGCATACCTCAACCTTGGAGCACAATATTGTTACTTTTAAATTTACTGTCCCTCTGTTTGTTCGTTCACAGCATCATCGTCATAGGACGTGGAGCTACAACGAAATCTCAAGAAGATATACAGACAAGGGGCTGAGATTTTATGAGCCGCTAAAATTCAGAACCCAGCACGAATCAAATAGACAAGCTTCAAACCCTGACGAATTAATAGACCCGGATATATCAGAGTATAGTGCAAATATTGTCCCTGTCCCACCACGACATGCTTCTTTTGCAATACTTAATCATCACCAAAGAAGTCTTGATCTTTTTAATAAACTAATTAAGGCTGGAGTTTGCAGAGAGCAAGCAAGAGGTGTATTGCCTCAAAATTTATATACAGAGTATTATGGAACAGTTAATCTTAATAACCTACTTAAATTCATTGACCTACGAACGCATATGGGAGCACAGTGGGAAATCCAAAAAGTCGCGGAAGCGTGTTTGGAAGTGGCCACTGATCTTTGGCCAGAAGCCGTAAAATCATATAGGAAAATAAGAGGTGTCGGATAAGTTTGAAGTTGGAGACCTAATCATATTAAATCAGTATGGCATGTTCATTACTTTTGATTATGAAAAAAAAATTGGACTTGTTATCACCGAACCATATAGCATTATTGCACCAATCGAACCTGAGACAGAAACCTTCTTCACAGTTTACGATATTTTGCTAGAAGGAGAACTATTTAAAATGGTGCCTGAGGAGTTTATGGAGAGCTACAATAAAGACAACGAATCGAGCGATAAATGATTAGTGAATATTGTTTTGATGAACTTGTTATAGCAGGATCTTTAGAGAGCTTATTGTATTGCTTTTTTAATGATAAAAAGTTAATCCTACTTGATAAACATGTGCCTTTTAAGTTGTCTACAATCCCATATCATGAAAAGTTCCGGATGCTAGGTTATTCTGCTGATGATATTATTTATAAGCAAGAACTGTGGGATCGTTTGGCTTTTGTTCTATCAATGACGAACAACATTGTTTGTCCAAATATTGTAAAATCGAGTAGGGATTCTGATGGTGAAGTCATATTGGTGACTGACCACAACAAAAGAATAAGATTGTTTTGTGATTCTATGATACAGTTTGATTCGCCCATTGAGAATAGTTTTTTTGTGTATGATTGGTTTAATGTACGGTCAGGCAATAATCACAAATTTACTATACTTCATGATAATGATATATTTGTAAATCAGATAATTTTTTATCAATCTGAGAGAATAGGCGGTAACAAAAACATGAAAGATTTAGTTGCTGTCTCTACGCTAACTAAAAGCCAACTACAGGATATCAACTTTTGTGAAGGTATTGCTAGAATAAAAATATTAAAAATGATGAAGTCTGTGGGTATAAGAGGCCAGAGTAATGGAATTAGTAAACTAGGTTATAAACTACACTATGCTTTGAAAATTGAACACACGCACAGAGAAACAATTCAAAACTATGATAGTATGCACGACATAAACACAATACTTTTAAAAGAACCAACTAGGGGAGACAAATGGAACATAACCAAAAAACTATTTCGTCACAAGCAAATTTCCACCTTGCAGGAATCATTCCGATTGCCGGCCAACCTTTAGAGTTTAGCATGCCTTATCCCGACTGCTTAATGCCTGTGGCTGTAGATTATACTGCTATTGAAGCGGCAGTGGTAGAGGCGGCTATGGCCGGGTGTAAAACCATTTGGATTGTCTGTAATGATGACATTGCACCAATTGTGAGGTATAGAGTTGGTGATTTTATTCAAGATCCGCTTCATTTTTACAACAACTACAATTACAATATCAGCGATAGGAGAATGAAAATACCAATATATTGGGTTCCTATTCATCCAAAAGATCGAGACAAAAGAGATTGTCTTTCTTGGAGTGTTTTACATGGAGCAGTTACATCTTTAAAGATATCTTCCCAGATCTCGAAATGGTTAATACCAGATAAGTATTATGTTTCGTTCCCGTATGGTATATTTGATCCAAGACCATTGCAAAAAATTCGTAACAAGATAAGAAGCAAAAATAATTTTTATGTATCGCATAATAATAAAACAGTATCCGATAACATTTATTCTAGTTTTACTTTTGGGAAAGATGAATTTATTCAATATCGCAAAAACGTTCGCAGAGGAACTGGAATGTACACAAGTGAAGTAAAAAACAAACATGGTATACCGAGAAGTAAACTGCCGATTGAGGAACGTTGGTCTGCGAGGTTTTTTGAACTTGAGGATGTTTTTACACCTGATACTACCGGGGGTGCGTATACACACGAGGTAGCTGAGTTTTATAATTTAAATAATTGGGAAAACTATAGGCAATATATGTGTTCTAATTTTTCTAATGTAATAAGGCGCCCTTCAAAGGAACTGTTTTCTTATAGAGAGTTTAATCGAATAGCCGTTGATAGGGACTAATTATTATATGTCGCTGCTAATAAAAAAATATAAAAAACTCGTGAAACAGTTGTTGTTTACATATTCAGAACTAGAGTTTGTAGAGGCCGTGTTGAAAGATGCTCACTTAGATTTTGAAATGTTTTTACAAGAGTATTGTAGAAAAAATAATGTACCCATTCAGCAACTAAATGAAAAAAATGCTGAAAAGCTAGAAAAAGTGCTTCCTAAGATAGAACAGAAGACAGACAAGGATGGTGTTATATTATACGACAAACCAGAGAAAGACACACCAGCACATAAAGTTTTTCAAAGAATGTATAGGGTTTTAGCTAAAAAGATGCACCCTGATAAGTTTGCTAACAGAGAGATGACCCCGGAGATTGAAGAAAAGATAGAATCTTTCAAGAGCGCAACTGGAGCTTTTAACAAAAGAAATTGGGCCAAGTTTCTTGACATTTGTGAAAAGTATGATATATTACCATCTAGATACGATAAGATAAATTTGGTGATAAAAAGAGAGATTGATGATATTAATCAAACTATCAGAAATAAAAAGAAAGCATTCAGTTGGACACTTTATGAGTGTGATGACGATGAGGAGTGCAAAGAAAAAACAATAGAAAACTTTTTATTTCAGTTGTTTCAATATAAACTTTAGGGGTTCGGATGAAGAAGACTAAATTAACGATAGAAGAAGGAAACGTATACCTACACATTCAAGATTTAAGTGAGTGTTGTTTTGAACTTTGGGAGGTCGATGGTGTAACTGACAGTTCTGTAAAAGTTAAAATTTCACTAAAAGAGTGGAAAAGTATCGTAAAAGATTGGAAAAATAGAAAAAGCAATAAAAAATAGTACTGTTTCTAGTTATTTTATAATGCATCTTTTAAGTGGACATATGCTTTTATGTGTTGAGCCCTTCTTCATCTTTACAGTAGGGAGCAAATATTATTGTACCCACGTTGATGAGAAGCATTTTTTTGTTGCAAACAAAGGCAGCCAATTTAATGTTAACTATATTAAAGTCCCTTTTAGTTTTGCTACTAAATTTAAAATTTTAGTTTAATGGAGATAGAATGAAAAGTAATTTTTTTAAAACAACCACCCTTGTTTTGGTTGGAGTTCAAATTGTGATGTTGGTGTGTATGTATGCACTAGCATGGAGAGTCGGTACTTTAGAGTCAATTCATCACGAACCTAAGCACATTAAAGAGTAGCCCTATATATACTATGGGGCCTAAAATGTGTATTGCTCGGAGTTTGTAATTGGTGATTTGGTTTGTGTAAGGTCTTGGCGTATGGACGATGACGACGCAGGATGGGTATGCC
>Ga0209348_1000400_pt1 | contig 23337 bp, 27 predicted proteins | sample ETNvirenome_2_30_FD_184065 | JGI IMG/M metagenome (GOLD analysis project Ga0209348, IMG submission 184065) | Marine viral communities from the Pacific Ocean - ETNP_2_30 (SPAdes) (version 2) | ecosystem: Environmental > Aquatic > Marine > Oceanic | place: Pacific Ocean | collected 2013-06-22
GGAGATTATTGTAAAAGAATCTACAACCTTTGAAATGTCGGAGGTTCCTCCTCCTCCGCCACCGCCAATTCCACCGTATCCCATCTTTTATTGTTCCTTTTCTTGTGTTATACAATCAGTTAGTTCAATCAGTAATACCAGAGCCAGTCAACTGCCACATTCTAGTACTATCAATCCTAGTCAAAGCAGAGTGAAGTTTAAAACTCACGCTGACAGAGTTATACGAAGGAGCAGAAAGCCACATTTCTTTACACTTTAAGTCCATCTCAACATTTTCTTTATCAGCTCTCAAAACAATATAATGATTACCATCAACAACTCTTCCTGAACCAGTTGGTGCAAAGTGCAAGCGAAGATCTGCATCAGCAGACGACGATTGAATCACTGTCAAGGTTTTTGTAACATATGGAAACGAAACATGAACTTCTTGACCTGCTGCTAAGGTAGAGCCCGTTATGAAAGGATGACCACTGACTTGATAAGAGCCCACGTTGCCCACGCCGGCATCATAATAATTCCATTTTGACATTCTATCGCTCCCCTGTATATTTCTTGATCAATCTTTTCATTTTGCGCTCTTCTCTTTGACGAGCTTTTTCCGCTCTTTTGCGCTTTTCTCTCTTTTTCACAGAAGGAGGAGAGTATCTTGCTCTTTCACGAGCTTCTTCAACTACTCTTTCCTTCTTAACTTTTTTTATGAACCTTTTAACCAATCTTTCTGGTGATTCATTGTTTCTGCTTTTAACAGTTACGTTTGTTGCCATGGTTTTACCTTTACACTAGCTTAGTCCAATTTCCCATCCCGGGTAAATTTGTTATATCAACACCAGCATCTCCAGGATCATGATCTCGAAGAGGTCCATGAGGGCTGGATTGTGCCTTTGTGCTTTGAATAGGGGTGGTGCCTTCAAAAAGATCAACACCTCCAAATTTTTCTTTCCCAATTCTATCTAACAGCTTCCTGCGTTGTTGCTTTTGCTGCTCTTGTCTTCTCTCTATCTCTTGTTCACTTAATCGATTTTGCTTTGCTTTTGTCACTGTGGTGCCTTCATTCAGAACTAGTTCAGCTGACTTGACTCCAATAATAGCTTCTTGAATCATTCTGGACAAAATGCCCTCTTCAAGAAGAACTTCTTTTACACTGTCTTTTACCAGTGGCTTGATAAGCTTTCTCAATTCGCTAACTTTCATAAGTTTACCCTAAAATGTCCTTTAAAAGAGAGTTGATTCTCTTTTTTCTGTTTTCAACGATCGGTTTAGTTCTTTTCCAGCCTTCTTGGAACAAAAAAGCCCCCGGGCTTGAAGGCTCTTGAACGATGTCAAAACAAATAAGCTGATAATCATCTTCTACAAGTGTCTTTCCTTGCGATTCTGTAACCGAACCTAATCCTCTTGATGAAATACCTACCCCAACACCACCATCAATCAGTGCACGAAGTGTTTGCCCCGCTGGCGTGCCAAGTACTTGAATCTTTCCCATCACGTTGTTTCCATCCCACCAACAGTCAGAAACTTTATGCGAGACATTTCGAAGGTTAACAACTGAATCATCTGGGTGGTCTAACTCACCCACAGCGCGACCTTCCTTGATAGCATTCATATAAGAGGTCATTTCCCTCTCTAGAATTGCTTTCGGATACACTCTTCCGTTTCCGTTTAGAGTTTCTGCGACTTGGATAATACCACTTAGAAAAAGAGCGTTGTTCTCCTTTACTTGCCTTTTTTCACCTTCTGTCAGCACGTCTTCACAAATGCCATCAGGACACAACTTGAAGAACTCTCTTAATACTTGTTTTTTTGACATCTTTTAAAACCTTATAAAATGCTGCCGCTAGCAGCGCGAGTTAACTACCTTTACAACAACGTCGAACGGGTTGCAACATCCATTTTCTGCTCCACATTTTACTGTCTCCTTTCTATTTTTAGACCCTGATCACCAAAAATACTATACAAAACATATGAGGTACCTGAACTCAAGCACCCAAGTGAAAAACAATTCATAAAAGAAACATCATAGTTATATAGCGTGCAAAATGGATTAGTCAAACATAAAAAAACACCAACCCAAAATCCGATACACATAGGACAGTGAAAGAATTTGTATTTTGGTCTAATTTTATCAAAAATACTTCCACATACTAAGATTTGCGTCATTCCATACGCAATTAAAATAAAATATGCTAAGTTCATTTTAGCTCAGATTCATCCTTTTTTCAGGTTTTCATAAACATAAGGTCTATAACCATAACCATAGCCATAGTACTTGCCGGGAGGCACAGAGCCTTTTTTCTCAAGGTGTGGAACTTCGCCAAGTTCTGTAGAGTGTTCTGGGTCCGGATTGAAAACATCATCCTCAAAATCGTCTTCAAAGTCTTCTAAGACCTTGAAATATGGCTCTTCCATGTTTAAAAAGTTATAAACGCCCAAGATACAGACGTTTAATGGGTCAATTTCACCCTCTGGTTTTTGCAATTTAGCTAAAAGAGAGCTAGCAACATTCCCAGAGCGAATACTGTCACGCTCTATAATGCCCTTTTTTGTAAAGTATACCATCATTCTATTTTGCGTATCATAAGCTTCAAAACCAGACTCTTCTTTTGGGAAAGTTATGACCTTGGCAGCGTTTTTATCGATAACAATGTCTATCTCTGGATGACTGTCGAATAGATAGTCGCCATTCATAGTCCTGTAGCCTTCGATCTTGACAACTTTTTGGTATTCTGGTACTTCTAAATTGAATTTAAACTTCATTTTTGGAAATCTCGCTAACCAGTTTTTGGATTCTCAGCATCTGCAAGAGCATTTGCCTATCCACTTTTTTATCTTTGTTCAACTCCAATGATTCTCTAATCATTGTAAACTTATCTTTCAGCTCTCTATCCTCTTCCAAACTAATCGCATTTGAAATGGCTTCTTTAAGTCGGCCAACCTCAGACTCTAAAAAGAGCCGAAGAGATGTCCGACTGTCTGAGTCTGAAGTGAGATACACAGAGATCAACTGTTTCTGTTCTTTAATCAGTGTGTCTCCATATTTATCATTAAACTTTTTAAAAAAAATGTTATAAGAAATTTTATCAACTGGCTTAAGGTTGACTGTCTCTTCTTCTTGAGAGACCATGTACGACATCAGCTTGTTCTCTAAAAGAACCTTGCTTTTGATAGAGATCTCTTTGCTGAAGATCTGCGAAATGGTTGCTAAGTTTCTGTAACTTGGAACAAAATGGTTAAACACGCCTTTACCTAGGTTCTTGTTTATAGCTGCTATAAGCTTAGTTTGTTCGTTGAACAGCTCTTTTTCGTTTACTGACTTCTCTCTATAGTTACGAGCTTCGAAAATAAGCTTTTCAGCGTTTCTAGGGGATGCATTTTTTGTATCATAAATAGCTTTATAACTGTTCAGGTCTTTCTGTAAATTTGTACCTTTCCGGAAAAATTGTAATATTAGTGATTCTATAAGTTTTTTCTTTTCATTGTTTTTGTTTACAATTGAGTGAGTTAATTCCTTTACCAATACTTCGTATAGAAAAGCGGTGTTTCTTTTCTTATTGTGCCTAAACTTACTTACTTTCATCAGTCTTTATCTCCAGTTGAGAAATCAAATTTTCAATCTCTTCATTAGAATTCAAAATCACGCTCTCGTCTAATGAATAAATAGGCTCTTTATTTTCATAAATACCTTTACCTAGCCTAGTGATGGTATTTAATGCTGGTGTGACATTTTCACGAGAAGAACTTGCAAGGCGATCACTAAACTGTTTTTTCATAGATTTTAATCTTGGAGCCATGTGTCTTCTTTTGTCCAACTCCGGAGGAACTGGCTTATACCATTTGCCTTTTGAGGCTTTTGTAGTGGTTCGAATTTCGTCACGCTTTCCGGGAGCGGCCAAGAGCATCTCATCAGCACCCTCGGCCGGCGGAGCGTCGTCAGCAGGCGCATCTGCTTCTGGTGTGTCACCTCCAAGGTCAAAATCCAGACCCCCAGTGTCACCACCGGCGGCTCCGCCACCGCCGAGGTCGACCCCTCCTGCGTCGAGAGCCTCTCCGCCCATACCTTCTTCTGATGCTTGTTCAAGCTGGGTTGCAAAGATACGATCGTAATATTGCTCACGTTGGTTTCTGAGGAATTCACCTTCTGACAAGTTAAACACATTTTGCGCAACCCATCTTTTACTGAAGAACCCATCTGTTGCTGAGCCGGCAATGTCGAACTTAGTTCGCCAATATTCCAATTCTTGAAGCTCTGCGATTCGAGATGGATTACTCAGACTAAGTTTGAAAGAAACAAGATCTCGGTCTTTGTAGCCTAAAGTATATAGATGAATGATTCCAATCTTTTCCAACTCAGACACCACAGATCTCTGAAGTCTTTGAATCGTTCTGGCGAAGCGGATGTCTTTCTGGGCAAGGGCCGTCTTTTCCTCTTCTCCCCCTTCACCTCTAATAAGGTAAGACTGAGGGATCTTCAAAGCTGCGAAAAGTTTGTTTTGGAGGTATTTGATGTCATCAATGTCTCCAGTGAACTGCCCTCCTGCCAAGGTAGAGATGTCAGAACCTACCCCGTTTCGAACCGGAATCCAATAGTCTTCTTCAACGCTCAATGGATTGTAGCGTAAATCAACTCGGCCTGTTTCAGGATCGACCACTTGGTTTCTTTTCATTTGTGTCATGGCTTTTTGAACATATTGTTCAACATCTTGCGGAGGTATGTTCCCGACCTCTATCTTGAAAAGCCTTCTCTCTGGGGATCTGACAATCCTATAAGACATCATAGCTTCCTCTAGTAAGGTCAACTGCCTCCAGATCCTTCTAGATGGCTCCAAAACAGATGTCCCGTAGGGTGTGTACTTATCGTTCCCCAAAATCCGGAAATGTGCAATTTGCCAATTCTCAAAAGTTAAGCCTCCGGAATTCCACTGATACTGGACATAATTAGGATTGGTTGGGTCTTCCCCCTCTAAGCGCTCTACTTCCTGTACTGGTAAGCCGATAGCGTTAACCACCCCCTTTCCTTCTTCAATTTCCAAATACAAAAAGTAGTCACCCATCTTGCACATTGTGCGACACCAACCAAAGAGGTTGAAATCAACGTTTAAAATGTTGTTATATAAATGCTCTAACAACTGCTTGATTTCATTATTTTTACAATCGATCCTCAAAAGCTCATTGATGAAAGTGCTGGTTGTCATTTCATCAGCATAGATGTCTAGCGCTGAAGCGATCTCTGGCATAAATTCCATCTGATCAAAATCTACGTATCTTTCTGCTCTTCCTTGCGCTGCGACATAGTTAAAGGTCATGTTTGCAAGAGGATCGTAAGTTGTTTTTTTGAACTGCTTTCCAGAGGCAGAGCGGAAATTATATTTGTCTAGCTGCCTTCTTCTTTCTCTGCGGTAAGCTTGAGTGCGGTAATTTACAACAGGCCCAGAAAACAATCTTGTAAGTTTTCGGAAAAGATTCGAAGCTGGATTCCTGTTTCCTGTTTTTTTATCTTTCGACATTTATTTATCCTTTGTAAACCCAATTGAACTCTTGATACTGCTGGTGAGCTTTTTGAGCTTTTTTTTGCAAATCATAGTTGCGGTTGTATCCTTGTTGCCCGGGTACTTTTACATCGATGTGAGCTTTTGTTATCTGCATGCTCCCCAGCATCTCTTTCTTATATTCGTCATTTCTGCGATTGCTGACAATGGCTGTATCTCTTACCCAGCATGCTATAGCTAATGACATTATCAAGTCATCATTGCTTGAGCGCATTGCTTCTGGTCTGCCGTTGTTCCACACAAAAGTCGTCATTTCATTGATAACACGCTTTGACTTGATAGTAATTAGTTTATTTCGAATGTATTCTTCCAGTTTGGAGATTATAAGTGGGCGAGTTTTTGGTGACGTGCAGAAACCCGGAACTGCATTGCTTGTTGTCTCCGCTGTATAAGCCTCGACGTATTCTCCACTACCCTTGAGCGAATAGAACAGGTTTTCATAGCGAAGGTCGATAAGTTTTTCTAACACAGCCATACCAATGTTGTTATTCTCAACAATCATTAGAGGGTTTCCATACTCTCTTCCAACGTCAAAAAGAAACTTTGCAAACAAATCAATTGATAGTTTGCCTAAATACTCTGCAACAACCTCTAGATTGTCGACGTCCATTATGTGAAAAGCTGAACTATCCCTTCCGTCGCCTCTAGCAACATCAACAGAGATAATATAGTTTTTGGTCGCATCAAACTCCTTCCAGATCCAGTAATTTCGATCAAAGCCTGAGCGATACTTCGGTGATGATGCACCTTCATCCAGTCTAGCTATGTCATCCGCATGAATCACTGTCTCACCAGAAGCATTAAAATTGCACAAGTATTCTTGAGCTATTTCTCTTTGGGACAAGTTTTTGGTTTCGTTTTCATACCACTCTTCATCGCGCTCTGGGTGGACATTCCACATCAGAGTTGTTAAATAGAAGTCGTTTGCCTCGATTTCTGCCTCTGTGCACACTTTATGAAACCAGTTTCCCACACCATATGGCGTTGAGAGTGCGATAACTCGCCCACCAGTACTAATTGTTGGCGCAATGCTAGTCCATAACTCATCCATGTTTTCAATGTGTGCAGCTTCGTCGATAACGAGCAGAGAAAGAGCATCACCACGTCCAGCGTCTGCGGAAGTGGTAGAGGCTTTTATCTGTGATCCGTTATCCAGTTCGAAAGATGCTCTGTTGTCAACAATAACTTTGGAAATTTGCATCCATGTAGGCAAATTCTGCATCATTGACTTGACTTTGCGAACTAAAAGAGCTGCTGTTTGGAATTTTGTAGCTAAAACAAGGACATTTTTGTTCCTATAAAACATCAATAGCCATAAAATGTAAGCAGCAGTAATGGTTGAGATTCCTAACTGGCGTGCTTTCAGGATAACATTGTGGCGATGATTGTTGTAATCTTTGAGGAGCTGGGCTTGGAAAGGGTAGGTTTTAAAAGGCACCAACCCCTTGATTGGGTGCACGATCTTTGCATAATTGTTGATAAAATATACTGGATCTTTGCCGCATTTGAGTATTTCTTGCTTGATTTGCTTTTTGGTGATCTTGTATTTTGAACGTGACATGTATCACCTTAATAAGAGACGTCGTTTTTACCGAGCTTGAGAAAATTCTTGGTTGCATCGCGAACCAAATCTTCTTTTCCGGTATATGGATCTGCCTCTCCCTTCACGCCGTTGATCTTATAGTGTTTTTTGCAAACAACCCAGTTGCGAATCTTTGAGATGCTTTGCATGAAGATGTCTGCCTCGTCCAAAGGCTTGAGAGTTAGAGAGCTTCCCGTGTGTGCTTTGTATTCTTTCTGGAGGTACTTTGCAATGTTTGCGTATACCCTCTCAATTTCTTGGTCAAATTTGCCGCCGTGCACCTCTTTTAAGAGGACTTCGCTATGATACTTGATGCAAAGCTTGTCTGGTCCATAGAACAGGACAGAAAAGCCATCCATGACGCCTCTTTCAGTGATGGGGATCTCTTTTTCCCTTCGAAGCCCGATTTTTATCTTTTCTCCGGTGCGAGGATCGGTTGCTTGGTCATAATTTGTTGACAAAGCTTGTGAAATGCCACGGATAATTTCTAAAGTGCTAGCCATTATTTACTATCTCCATATTTGTTCTATTATAAATAGGTTGAAGCTTGCGTTATGGAAGTTTTCAATTGTTAGGTTCTGTTTCTTTGGCCTTTTTCTCGGCAAGATTCAAAAACTTCATGTAGTTCTCTCTCTGAAATTTAGTGAAGTCTTGTTGTTCGTCACCTTTGCCGGGTCGGAATTTGTTAGAAAACCTTAAGAAAAGGCGGCCAACCCCTTCTTTGTCCAAACCTCTGCGTTCTGAAAACCTTTGCAAAGTTGCAAGAGCATCAATAAAGTTTGTCTTCACTATCTCACCGATCTCACCCTTCCTGCCTAGTTTTGCTAGGGTTGCCATTTTATCAGCTACTGAATCCGGCGCGTATGAATCAACAGCAACATCGATGAAGTCTTTATAAAGTTTGTTTAAGATTAATCTTTCGTGACTCTTAATGTATCGAACTTTCGAATCTCCTTCAAGTGCATCTTTGTATTTGCCAAGCTCTTTCATTCTTTTGATAATTTCGAATCGTTCAGAAATCTTGGTTCGAATATTTTTGAGTATGCCATTGAGAAGTTCGAGGATTAATTGTTTAGAGTTGTCTTTATACGCTTCCGACAAAGCTCTAGCAATTGCTATGTAGTCGTTTATTGTCGGGGACTTTCCTGTTTTCTTCTTCTCTTCTGCTTCCTTCTTCTTTTCTTGTTCTTTTTTTGTCTTCTCTTCTTCCTTCTTCTCTTTTTCTTCTTTTTTTATCTTTTCTTGTTCTTCTTTGTGCCATTTCTGCACGGTGTACGAGTTCCTTCTGTTTGAAGACAACTCATCCATAAAATACTTTATTACCACCCGTCTTTCACTGATTTGGTATTTCTCGATCTCCTTTGATACTTTGTCTAAAATGAATTTAAGTTGCATCGAGTCCCTGTTCAACTGATCAGCTAATTTTTGCATTGCATTCAAGCTTCGAATGTTCGGCTTTTTCATGTACATGTCCCGGATGATCTGATCACGTTCAAGATCAAAAAATTCGTTCACAGAGTTCTTATGTTTTCTCTCTCTTTCCCGAAACTTATCCCAGTTTTCTTTGATCTGTTTGTAGTTCATTTTCTGGCCTCCAACCATCGCTCCAGCGTTCTTCACGCCCTTCGACCCACTGTACATAACACTCAAAACAACACTGGAATTTTGTGAAGTAGACGTCGTGCTGTCTTTTAATCTGATTTTTGTTGCAAACGTTGCACTTTCTAGTGACCGTGCTTCTGTTTTTTATAGACTTTTTATCACCTTGTTCATATTTCAACTTGTTTTCTTTACTAAGTTGCGCGAGATACTCTTCCTCTTTGTTAGGATCCCAATTTGACTTAGGGTTTCCGATTGTCTCACTGCCATACTTTGCTGAAATTGCCTTTTCCAACTTTGCAACATAGTTTGGATCTTTGCTGTTGTTCATTTCGTCACCTCTTTTATAGCATATGCAACACCTATTGTCGCTCCAGCGCCAACAATGACGCCAATTGAAAACCATAAAGCCGTCAAGTTTCTTTTCGGCTTATAGGCTAGCTTGCCCAGCCTTTTTATTTCGTCGTTCTTGATTTTCAATAGATTTTGAAGCTTGCTTTTCTCTGCGTTCAGAGAGCTTGCACAAGAATTCAACTTTAAGGAGCTTTTTGCTTCAAGTTTTGCCACTTTTGCCTCTGTGTCGAGCTTGCACCTTAACTTGTTGATCTTTTTGTCTGCTAGGATTCTCGCAACAGCCTCGGAATCCAAGAGAGTGCCGGAAAAAGGAGCTTTTTGTCCTTTTCTGATTGCTTTGGACTTGTTAGCGTGAACAAGAACAGGGCATGCCACCAGCAAATAGCATAAAAAACATGTTATAAATCTCATTTCTTCCTCTCGTTCAGGTGAGATGGCTCATCGCCTCCACTGTCATACCACCTTTCGAAATCATCGGCTAAACCTGCAAAGAAGTACTTTATGAACTTGTCATCGTCCATTATTTCTTCGTGATCTCCGTCATGTCCGGCAGCTTCAAAAGCAGCTGCCGTCAGAAGATTAAGAATTCCGACGTATACTTGCTGTACTTCGTCTCGATGATGAGGGAAAAGCTCTTTAGTACCCTCTAATTCTTCCAAAACCAACGACTTTAATTGTTTCATGCTTATTTTCATAAGACTAACACCTCTCTTATATGTTATAGTTTATTCCAAATTCTTCAGAAAGCTTTTTGGTAAGCTCATCTGGTTTGTTTTTGTATTTTTTTACTATTTTTTTGACTTCTTTTTTATATTTCTTGGAAAGTTGCTTGTTTTTCCGCTTGTGTTCCTGTTCAACAGCTTCAATAGCTTTATGATAGGCTTCTAACTCTTGTTCGCGGCTCTCAAGTTGCTCTTGGTGTGACTTCTCAATGATTTCAAGCTCTTTTTTGTGCCTTTCTTCAGCTTTATCGAAGACTTTCCATCGCTCTCCACCTCTTCTTTTGAAAACAAGTATTAAACACAGAGCGATCACCAACCCTGCTGTGGCACTGATGTAAAACTTTCCCTTTGACCAGATTGTTTTGAGTTTTTTGATGATTTTTGGCCAAGTCATTTTGTCACCGTATCCCCTGTCGTATCAGAGGTTGACTTTTTGCCTCTGTCATCCTTCTTTTTTGGTTTCAAGACTGCTTTCATCGCAGCTTCTGCACCTTTCGATGGCCTATGTGTGCCTTTCATGGCAACAATAGCATCGACGACAGTTTGCCCTCCGATGTATATGGCGGAGATAATCACCCAATCGCTTGAAGTCATGTTGCCGGTAAATGCAAAGATAGCAGTTGCAGCGAGCCAGACCAAGAGCTTTCTTGAGATGACCTTATCCAAAGTTTTATCTAAGGCGTGTCTAAATTTTTTTGCCATTTCCTAACTCCTCTTTGATTAACTATTTATCGACGCTGATCTTTGGAAGCGTTCTCTTCCGGGTAGAAGTCGACAGCACTGGAAAAAAAATGAGGATCCATTATTTGTTCAAAAAAGCTCCTTGTTTTCTCTAAGCCACTAAGAATGTTCGCATGAACTCTAGAAGGGTCGCGTGGCTGGCCGGCGTCTTGATAACCTTTGTCAATTCTTTTTTCAACCCTGCCTATCAAATCACTTAGAATTCTAACGACATGGTTATAATTTTGTAAAAGCTCATGATTGCCGAGAGGACTCAAGGGGTGCGCTTTAGCTTTTGCTCTTGCTCCAGCTTTTGCTCTATCCCTCCCTTGTCTGTTTTTAAAACTTATCTCGTCTTTTTCGCGTTCTTGGGCATGCTGCTGTTTGATCATCCTATCAAGTTGTCCGCTGTCGTTTCTTTTTTTACGAAAAAGGGATTTTCCTTTTTCGAGAGCATCGTCAAAAATACCTTCCTCAATCATTTCTCTTTCAAGCTCTGCATAGACCTCTTCAAGAATTATTTTTTCAAACTGCTCTTTCGAAATTTTCATTATTTTTCACCCTTTATTTTGCTTAAATCTAACGCAAAAGTTGCTGTAATTTGATATTCTCTCTTCTTCTCTTGCCCTTCGTTAACTTTTTTAACTTTAACATCAAAATGATACATTTTAAATTTCACGGCGTTTGCGCCTCCGGCTTTGTTAATCAGTTTCATAAATTTAATTTTTGCTTCCTTCTCACTAGAGGCAGTAACTGACACCATTATATGGATAAAAACAACATTACCTTTAGAATCCTTCACTTCGACCTTATCAACTATAGCATGCCCCTTTGTCGTTGTAATAGATTTAAAAATGTTTTCTAATTTTTCTCTTTTTGGCCCATCAGGGACATTTTTAAGCCCTATTACTTGACCAGTAGCCTTCCAAGTTTGCGTTTGTGCTGCCGGCTGGCCGGCGTGAACAGTTGAAGGGGCCGAGCCTACTGCTCCGGCTCCAATCATTCCGGCCATGGCATACGGAGCAACTCTTTTTCCAAGTTTTTTCAAAGATTTTAAAATTTCATTTAACTCTTCTTCTGTTAATAAGCCCTGATGATACATGTCTTCCGCAATTAAGATCTGCACTTCTTCTTTGATAATTTGCTTAAATTGACTCTTTGAAATTTTCATTATTTTTCACCTTTTATCCGTCCAATATGGAACTTTCTTTGCCACCCGTCACGGACAGCGTGTTGTCTGTAGTAGTCCCATCCATTTCCGATGGGTTGCCCTTTTGAGTGAGGCCAGCTTTGATCGTAATAATTGTTTGAAGACCAGACATTAATTATGTCATTACCTTTCCACTCACCTGTTCCCAAGCCAACTACAGAATGACCACTACCCATAGGGTCACGGGTAAACTGCATCTGAACAAAATCTCCAAATTGAACTTGTGACGGATCATCAAGATACTCAACGTCAAGCCATTCAAGTCCGGGTTGCTTTGCAAGCCAAAGAAGACCACCGGGAGCACCAAGAGCATATTTAAAATTGCCATACTCATCTTTATCGTTGTAGACAAAAAAGTAAGCTCGCATCTCCTTGACTTGTTCTACAGACATGTTCTCGTCTTCTTCTTCGTCAGCCCAATACTTCCACGCCTTGATAAAAGCCTCATAAGTGGCTCCACAGCAGTAGGAGAAGCCTTTGGCATACCCAACCCTACTCCCTTGATAGTATAGATGCTCAGTGACCCCAGAATGGCTTCCTCGTTCGTATGGTTTTGCACTAGCTTGCGTTTCGATGATTGCCTTCTTCATGGCGAGTTGCCACTCGCTAAGCTCTTCATCAGCAGGAATGAGAGGGTACTTATCATCCATTTTCATTTATTCTTCTCCAAGAATTTCTAGAATTTGATTATGAATCTCTGCCTCAATTGCTTCTTTGGTTGAATTACCCCAGTTTTTTGCTCCGACTTTTCTGCATTTAACCAGAGCACCAGAAGCATAAGCACTGGGCCATACTTTATAGCGAGACTTTACCTTGTGATAGCATGCATCTTTTTTAGCTGCTTTCTTCTTCTTTTTTTTCTTCTTTTTCTTTGCCTCATCGAGCATGGCTTCAACTTCGCTTCTTATAATAAATTTTAACGTGCTCTCTTCTTGGTTGCCATAGGTTTCACACGGGTCTTTTCCGCATCCGCAATTGTGGGACTCTTCTATGAAATATTCTTCATTGATAGTCTTGTTCAATTGTTTTAAAACTTTCTCAATTCGTTCTGCTTGAGATTTATGCATCTTTGAAGCATTGTGAAGCTGATCTACAATCTCCTCCAACTCTTTTTTATGTTCTTTGTCATATGATTCTGAAATCAAGTATCCATAGCTGTCTGATAGCATGTCATGTAAGCTCATTTTTTCAGTTCCTTCATTTTTTCTTTTTTTTGCTTTCTTTCCCCAAGAACTACCTTTCCCCCTCTCTTTGCATGCAGAAGGAGTAGGTCGACAAGCAGGGTATTTCTTTCTGCTCTCGCCCTCAGAACGACCACACGACTTGTATCCTCCGTCACCATCAGGAGCATTGCAATCTACCCAGCCCTTTTTTTTACCTTTTGCACCTTTTCTGCCAAACCAATCCCTCAAAGAAGATTCTTTGCTCGATTCTGTGCCGGCTTTTTTCTTCTTTTTCTTTTCGTCGATTGGAGAACGGTTCTCTTCATCAGTCAATTCTGTGCTTTTCATGTTCAACCCTACCACTTTTTGCAAGACCAATATCTCGCTTTCCATTTTGGACCGGGAGTATCGCATTTGTGCCTAGCTCTGAAAGACTTTCTTCTCTTCGGGTTGGATTTCTTTATTCTCATGTTTTTGTCGCCGAAATTAACTTTAACAACGTTACCTTTGGCGTTTTTAACATATACTTTGAACTTCTTTACATCGCCTCTGGTTGGCTTGTTCAATTTGACTTTCCTGCCTCGATACTCAGCCTCCTCTAGATGCTGTGCTTCGACTGGTTCGTAAAAATCAAATTCTTCTTCCACCAAGCTCCCGTCGTCGTAAGAGGCCTCAGAGATAAGAAAATACTCTTCATTCTCATACTCACCATCCTTCAAAAATTGCTTCCAATTTTCAAATATGTAATCCATAATTATAGTTCCTTATAGCAAAAGGCTTCAAACCTTAACAATAAATAGTGAACATAACTATTCAGCGAATGTCTTTGATAATTTTTTTACAATGAGTGGAAACCCACTTGGGTTTGTGATTTAAACCCATAGTAGACTTTAATAAGAATTTATAAGTTTTGTGGTAGATTTTTGTATTACAGGAATTGTAATAAAGGAAAGAGATGTTGTGGTGGGCAGATTTTAAAGCAGGGGTTATCATGATGAAAAAAGAGATTGTACATGATTTGAAGAACTTTTTCATAACTTGATACCCGTTTTACCTGCATATAATAACTATGCAGAAATTTTACGAGTTCAAATTATTTTTTTTAGACCTCTTAACTAACTCTGAACTGGATTGTGTTTTTTCACCTCCAACATTCCATAGCAGCTTTACACCAAGAACTTCACAAGCGGACGTCTCAGGAGTATTTTTATTGCCTCTGTCTCCGCCGTTGGCAAAATAAGTTGGAACAACTCTCCTGACAGCTTCTGCAACTGAATTGTCCCTATCATCGACTTCGACAACATCAACAACCCCTTTGAACGCTCTAAGGATTTCTGCTCTTTCTTCCCAGTTCATGAAGACGTAGCCTTTTTTTCTCATGAGCCAGTCATCACTGTTCAGAACAACAATCACGTCGCCCCAGCTAGCGGCTTCCAAGATCATTCGAACGTGACCACTGTGCACAGGATCGAAACCTCCAGAAACCATAACAAGATCATTTTTTCGATAAGTCATTTTCCCTCCTAGGAATGTTATTATAAGATCTTCATCTTTATTTTTTTTCTTTTTTTATTTTCTTTAACAACACCGGTACCTTGTTTGATTTTTTCGAACTCTCCTGAAAAAAACTTTTCAAGCATAGAGCCCTCTCCAGCGCTTATTTTTCTCATCGGTGGATTATCCCCAGAAAACATCTTTAAAAGAGTTTCCATTGGGATCGGCACTTCCACAATTGTAAACTCAGGAGGATCGTCACGGGTTGCTCTGATTTTTTCAAACCTTGCAAGAGAGTTATAAAGCTTTGTTCCTTTTTCCACCCCTTTGTAAAGCAATACGTCGCCGTCATTAGTATCTCCAGCCAGTGCTCTCCAGTACCTGTCTTCTTTGGCAAAGGATTCTTCACCCTTTGAACTGCCCTCTGCTTTTCGCCAAGCGTGACGAACAAGCACCGCAGCGTGATTTCGATGAGGCAACAAGCCTGAATCTGTTCGATCACGATAAGAGCTATATTGATAAAAAGCTCCCTTTTTCAAGTGCTTGATAAGCGCACCAATCTGAAACTCGTCACGGGCATTAAGCTTGTTAACAAACCCAATCATTTTTGTTAAAAACTCGCCACCACGATAGCCCGGATCTGCGGCTAGCTTGACTAAATGTGCATAGTACAAGGTTGCATCTCTCATGTTTTCGTAATTTAAAGTTCTTCCGCCGGGGTATCGAAACTCAATGTAGTTGTAGTCATCTAGCTGTGTAATGCCAAACCCGATGCCCGTTCTTCCCATTTGAGCAGCTGCCTTCGAAACTTCTCTAGAGAGGATCCTACTCAAAGAATCCCAATTTTTGTTTGTGAGATTCCTTATTGGCGACTCAAAACGATGTGAGTCAGCGTGCTCCTCATCAATAATTTTTCGAATCTCTCTCACGGCGCGAGCTTTTAAATCACCAACCCACTGGCTGTTCTCTCTGGATTCAAACCCGCGAACTGCAAACCTGTGATTCAAGAACATCAAGGATTTAATAACGTTATATTCTTCTGCCGGCTCACCATCAATCAGATAACCTATGTTTGTATGAAGACCGGTGTTAGAATCCATTGAAAACGAAGATTGTAACTGGTATTCGTCAAAAAAGTCTCTTAAAAATTCAAAAGCGGTGTCCAAACCTCTCATGTACAACTCATCTTCATTGATCGAAAACTCTATTCCGTTCGACAAGGACAAATCCTCTTCAAACTTCAAACTATCACCCCACTTGTCGTAGAAGTTAGGAAACTCTTCAGCTATAGCTTCTACCAGATCGTCGTTGCTTGATGGATATTCAATCTCTGCATCCCAATCGTCGCCATAGTTATTGTCCATGTACTCCAAAGGATCTTCATGAAATTCATTCATGCGCTCGCTTCTAACTTCATCAACCCACTCTTCAGCCGCTGTGCCCAACATGTTAATCATAGCATCCAGATAGGAGCTTTCCCGAACAGCCTGTTCAGCATAAGGGTTGTTCCTGCGGTGTCGTCGAAGTTGAAATGGTAAATTAAAAACGTCTCGGATGTAATCTTTCTCTAAGATGCGTACTATCTGCTCCTGAGCAGTCTTTATGGCATCATCAAATTGTTTAGCATGCCCAACGCTATAAAAAAGCTCTCTAATTCCAAAAAACGTACCAGATTTCTGAGTGCCTTCGGGGAAAACATCATCATCTGGATCAGAAAAGTAAAAGAAAAGCTTATCGATAAGGCGTCGTGCTTCAGCCGGATCTAAGCTAGTATATTTCTCCTCGTAAGGTTCATACGGAGGATCAACTAGCTCACCAGCCCGGTTTGAAAAGCCCATGTTCATCTGCGTGCTCTTAGCAATGTCATAGACAACCTCTTCTTGATCTTTAAACTTTTCTGCGACAAACTTAAGGAACTTTTGATTCTCTGGTGTTCCCGGCTTCACTATCCTTTCTAGCGTTTCTTTAGCCCAGTCAGCAGGATCTCGCCAGTTGACTATTGCAATTTGCAATTTTACAACATCAATAAGAAGCTGGGTTTGGTGTTCGCTGTTGGCTGATGCGTTCTCTTCTATAAACTTAATAATAAGCTCATCAACTCGCTCATCGTCGTCAACATCGTCGAAATAACTCTCAAAAAAATCTTCTGCGTCGTGATCCATCAGATATTCGCCGATGCTTTCATATTCCCAGTCTTCACGAGCGCGAGCCTCTTCACGCCTCAACTCATCGAGGCCAACACCCCCCTCGTTATACTCCAATTCTATCTCATAAGATACCGTGAAATTATCGCCGTCGGCCATAATAGCATCACGATCAGCTTGTTTAAATTCAAGAAGCCTCTTTTCTAAAAGAGCTTTATTATCAACTTTTGCTAGCAATTTCATAAAACAATCCCTCAAGTTAAATCTCTGTAATTTACTATAAATAGTGGCGGATTACTGATTTACTTTTGCATGCCCCTTGCATTTTTCTATATTAATTGTAGTGTCAACTATGTCCTTCAGAGAGTCCATGTGGCTAATCAGAAGAACCGTCTTGAAGTAAGACCTGATCAAGTCGACAATCCTTGTAAAACCTTCCAAATTTGTCTCATCCAGCGCTGTTCCGGGTTCATCAAGAATGAAAATGTCACCCTTTGGAAGGTTTGTGACATTCAACAAAGCTAATCTTATCGCCATGGCTGCAATAGACTTTTCAGCCCCAGAGCCCATCTCAAGAGGTCTGGGGTTATATTTCGGATGTTTTATCAGTATGTTAAGTTTTTTCTCATCATTCTCAAAGAAAATCTTAAAATCAACAATGTTTGCTAGAATACCTTGAATTTCATTGTTGATAACAGGCAACTTTTTCTTTATTATCTCGTATGAAATGCCACTAGGGTGGAAACAGGTCATAAAAAGATGATAAGCAGCAAAATCCCCCTGCATCCTCTCCCTCTTTGCTTTTTGCTTCTTTGTCTCATCAAGTTTTTCCTGAAGTGTTCCCATGACCATGTGGAGTTTGAGGTATTCAGCCTCACATTCTGTTAGTTTTTTCTCCATCTCGACAATCTTAGAATTCAGAACATTGCTTTGTTTTGTCATTCTGGATAGGTTTTCAATTGCCTCCTTGTTCCTTTCATATTCTGCGATTGCCTCTTCACACTCTGCCACCTGTTGTGACAAACGTGCAATCTCTTGCTCTTCTTTTGAAATAGAAAGCTCATTTTTTGTTACGTTTGATTTATATCTCTCGTTTTCTCTCCGTAATTTGTCATGCTTTTCTATGAGTTCTTCTATTTTTGCCGGCTCTAGAGCTTGCATTTCCGATTCCAGAGACTCCATCTCTTGTTCGAGCTTTGCTAAAGCCAGTCTATGGGTTTCCAAGCTTCCCTTGGCCGCATAAGCGTCTTTTATAAACTTACAATGAGAAAATTCTTCTCCACATGGAACTTCACCAAGCAGAGACACTTTTTTCTCCTCCATTCTTCTTTTGATCTCCACCTGTTTCACAGAATTAGAAACAATCTCTAAACTCTTAGTAGTTTTCAAGAGCAGTTCTTTTTTCTGCCGGCACCCTTCAATGTCTGCTTCTTTTAGGAACTTTTGAATCTGAGATGCGATTTGTTTGTTTTCTTCTCTTTCCACTTCCTTTTGTTGTTTTTTCTCTTCGCTATTGCGCAAAGACTTTTTCAGCTTGTTCATATTCTTTTTAGCTTTTTCAATGTCAATTATTTTCGCGGGAACAGAACTGATCTTATCATCAATCAAGCTTTTTTCAACTTTTAAAGCCTCAAGCTCTGCTTTCCACTTCTTGCATGTATCCTTCCTGTCTCTTATTGTAGCTTCATGCAAAATTATGTCCTTGTCGAGCCCAAAAATCTTCTTATCGTAATCTATCTTTTCTAACTCTTTCAAAGTGTGCTTAAGGCTCAGAGAGTCTTCTTTTGCAATTTTAAACTTTCTATCCAAAATGTCCAAATCTAGAAACCTAGCTAAAATCTCTTTCCTTTTTGAGGATCCTTCGTTAATAAACTGAAGTGCTCCATGTTGCGACGACATGTTGGTGATCAAGAAGTCCTCTAGAGAACCAAAATGCTTTCTGACGTTCGAATCTGTGTGTGCTCGGGTCGAACCATTTAAACTCTCAATCTCTCCAGTAACAGGATCTGTGCAGTAAAAATCTAAATCAACCCTAGCTTCGTCAGTAACCTTACCTTTCAGTTTTTTGACGTATTTCTCTAGCTTTCTCTCTACGGCATATTGCTTGCCATTCAAGTCTGCTGTTATGCAAACACTAGCTTCTCCTTTGTTTTGATTAATATACCCCAAATTCTTGCGAAATGATTTTGACGACGAGTTGAACAAACCTAATAGAAAAGAATCGACAATACTAGACTTTCCAGAGAAGTTTTTGCCAAAAATGCCAACAATTCCATTTAAATTTTCAAAATTAATTGAATTATCCTCTCCGAAGTTGAAAAGATTGTCCCAAGACATGGACTTGAGCTTCCAGTTGACATTTCTCAACTGTTCACCATCCTGTTCTAAAAGCTCCATGGAGTTGTAAGACTTGTTAAGCTCCAAAATCCTACTCATGAGAGTTTCATCAACCTCATATTCTTCCAGATAATTCCTTATAAGCTCCTCTTGCACGTTCAAATCGCGCAAATTCCCGTGAAAAGCTTCACTATCCTGCCTTTCCACATGTCTTGTTGCAGCGCGATTCAAAAAAGAGACAGATTCTGGCTTGAAACGACTTTTAGCAACGTTGGTTGCTTTGATTTGTGCATCAATTGGCAGATTAGTATCAGCTACCAAGCGCAATCGAGCGCCGGGAGCCATCTCTGTGCCCTTTGGTATTCTGCCTTTGGGTGTTAAATTTATAGTAACAAAAGGTTTGGGATTCTTAACACAAAAATGACGAACTTTAAAGTCCTTTTTAGACTCAATGTCCCAAATTAGGAAACCTTTGTCATCAGTTTCTCCAAAGTTTTGCTGAATTGTTGAACCAGCATACCTTATTCTTCCTTCTTTATCCAGCTTTTGATTGGTCTTGTGTATGTCACCAAGCAAAGCATAATCAAATTTGCGCAAGGTCTGCATGTCGACATCGCCATGTTCAATCATGTAGCCAACATCAGTCACTGCACCTCGAACTGCTCCATGGTACAAAGCAATGTTGATTTTAACTGGATCCAGTTCTAGATCCCAATTTCCTGTGTCGAACACAGATAGAACATTGAGCACACAAGAGTCATTTAACGCCACTTTGGAGGAGTTCTTCACCAAGACAAGGTTTGGTATAGACAAAGCATCCACAATCGGCGTAAGAGCATCTTGCCGGCTTGGATTGCGCAAGTTTCCATCATGATTCCCAAGGATAATATAGGTTGGGGCAATTTCAGCCAAATTTCGGAAAAAATCAGAACATAACTCGACAAACTCTGGTGAGATCTGTGTTTTTGTATGTGCTATGTCTCCACAGTGCACAATATAATCAACCTTCTCTTGTTTCAGCGTCTCATAAATTCTCTGAAATACTTCCTTGTATTCTTCGTGATACTTTAAGTTTTTAATGTGAGTATCTGCCAAATGGCATAATTTGATTGTCATGTATTTTCCTAAATGTTAATGTTGTAAAGCTGGTATTCGAAATCAACTTTCTGGGCTGTCTGTTTGGCTCTGTGGTACTCCCACTTTGTCATGTCTCCTATGTCTTTTTCTTCTGTTGTTTGTATCTTCCATACCTCTAGACCATACTTGTTTAAACTGGAGATGATTTCTGCCTCTTTTTGCCTAGCGTCATAATCCAAGGCAATGTATACTTTTGGTTGATTCTCTGCAATTTTCTGAAATAGTTCTGTTCTCTCCTGAAGAGTTGAGCCTAGAATGGGTATCATGTTCGGCTCATGAAGTGCGTCAAAAACGCCTTCGACAAGTATAATTGGCTCGCTCCAATCAACCATCAATTCATTGAAAACTATGTCCTTTGATGCGTCCGGGTTTTTATATTTCTTCCAATTACCAGTGTAGGTGCGAGAAACAAAATAATTCACATCACCATCATCATCAAAAGAGGGTATGATGATTCGATCCTTGTACTCACCAGAAGGGCAATAACCTATCTTCCATTCCAAGATCTTTGAATTGTCAATCTTTCTGTTTTTTACGAGATAGTTTGTTGCCCTCTGCGCAGACAAAGAGCTGTTCTGCCACAGAGGTCTATATTCACTAGGGAGGTCGATTTTTTGCTTGACTTTCTCTGTTTGTTGAGAGCCTGAAATGAACAGCTCAAAGTCTCTAACGTCCACTTGGTTGGTGATCTTTAGCCATTCTTGCTGGTTGTCGAAAGTGCCAAAGCGTTTGACAAGGTAGTAGATGTTTTTGCTTCGTGTGTCGCAAACCCAACACTTGAAGACGTTTTTTTCTACATTGACTGAGAGTTTTGGTTTGTGATGCTTGCAGAAAGGGCAGAAGAAGAGATGCTCATCCTTAGAGGAGTAAGCATAGTCGAGGGTAGATTTTAGTATTTTTAGTTTTTTCACCGCACCTCCTAGTGTTTTTCGTCGTGAGTAATGCTATTATAGCACACCACCAGAAAGGTGTCAAGTGTTTTTGTTGTTGAAGTGTTTTTTGTATCCAGCTCGGGCAATTACAATGGAATCTGCCATGTCGTAATACTTTGGTTTGGGGTTTCCAAATCTTGTGAGTTCAATTTCGAAGTTCTTTTCATTTTCTAAGAGAAACTTAAGAACAACCGGTTTTGCCTTTTGACCTTTAGGGATCGCTATACCACACAATTTTCTTGCAGAAGTTGCAGCTAAATATTCCGGCTCAATTTTGAAAGTACTGTAACACATCCAAGATACAATCCCATTAAAAGAGGAAAGTGTTGAAAGTGTTTTCGCAGATGAAAAACCAGAGCGAAAAGATTGTAAAGACTTTTCTATGTAAATACTTTTGACTTTATAAGCCTTTTTCAATATCTTCAAATGCTCTTGAATGACTTTTGCTTTCTCAAAGATTGATTTATATTTCTTGGTATCAACAGCTTCATTATAAACAATTTCACCATCTTTATCCAAGACAGTAAAACCAGTTATGCTGGTTGAGATGTCTAAACCTAGAATCATGTTGTTTTCACTTTTCCTTCCCGAAACGTTACGTAATCAGCAGCAACACGCTGTGTTCTCTTGTATTGTTTCAATTCAGGCTCCCAGCTCTTGATCAAACCATCGATAACTGCCCCAAGCTTTGCTCCAATCCCAGTGACATTCAACACAGACAAAACGACCTTTTTCAAATCTTCGAAAACCAAAGGGGCCGCTTTAATAGCTAGCAAAACCTTGTTTGAAGTATCTTTTGTTTGAATATTTTTAACTAAACTAAGAACTGCCATTACAAACAAGCACGTAGCAGTTATGTAAATCGCTACAGTTTGTGACGATAAAAACCCCCAAGCAGCATGAAGAACTGCCTCTAACTGCTCCATTGTCGTCCTGTTTGCAACAGTGTCCATTTTTTGTACAGAAAACGAATCCATTAAAGCTTGCTTAAGTAGAGGGTACTCTTCCAACTTCTGTTGAAGGTTTCCGGCATTATCTTGGGCCCATTTTGCCAACCTGCCTTTAAGCTCCAGCGCTTGAGCATCAATTTCTGTACCTATTTTTCTAGAAGCAAATTCTTTGCCTTTTGCCACGAGTTTCGAAATTGGGCTGAATATGCCCAGCTCATTAGCCTCTCTTGCAAACTGTTCGGCTTTATCTTTAGGAATTTTACTTATAGCATCTGAAAACTTTGACAAATCCATGTTGTTTATGTTTTTCATTCCATCAATAAACCTATCCAACTCTGCCTGTTGCCACTGTTTAGTTACGCCGGCATACTTCTGCATGGCAGCTGACCACTGAGTATAAACTTTGTTAACATGCTCTTTCATGAAGTCATAAGGGTCGCTCACAAACTTAGTTCCCTGATACCCGAGCAGCCCTGTTAAAACATATGCAGCCCTAAGTCTGTATTTGTGTACTTTATTAACAAACTTAGGGTTCTTAATATAATTTAAAGCCACTGTGTAAGCGTGGTTATTTTCTGCTGTTCCGTCCTTAACCGCTTGAACAAGCTCGGAAACCCCCTCAACCTCACCTTCTAGTTCTTCGGCAGCTTTTTTAAGATTTGTTAACAAAATGACCTCTTCTTGCGAATCATCAACAGTTTTGCTGGCTTTTTTAGTGCTCATGCTCAAAAAGCCAGAGATTTTGTCTGAATAGCTCTTGTTTTTAGCTTGTATCTCTTGAAGTTGCTCTTCGGTGATTGCACCAGAGTTATAAGCTTGTCTGATCATTGTCTCCATTTTATAAAATGCAGCTTCTTGTATACCCTTTATGGTATCCACAGGCTCTTTTTGAGCCACAGAATGTTTACTCTTCTTTTCAGATTCTGTAACAAAGCCCCTCCAGTTTTCCATAATCAGCTTCATATCTCTATTCATTTTTTTATTTCCTTATTGGATAATGATAAATAATTGTATCACAGATCTGCTTTAATTTTAAATGTATAATAGTCTTTTTCTCGTTTTCTCACTGGATTCGCTAAGTTAGCCACACCAATCAGGTTCTTATATTTATCATAAATACCAATTTTTGTAATGTATGTAATTTTTTCAAAAGAACCACTAGCCCCTGCATATGAAGCGCTGACTATGTTTTTCACCTGCCTGTCATCTCTTTCAAAATAACCAAGACTGCCGGTGGAGGGAGAGTTGGCAGAAGAGCTGACAATAAAACTGGGGTTGTTTGAAAAGTTTAATTGACCTCTGTTTGCCCGGGCCATCATGGAAATGTTTGGTATCTTTTCCGTTGCCTTAAATGTCAAATCATAACTAGATGATGGAGTTGCAACGGAACCTGAAATCGATGAGCCGAAATAAATCCACTTTGGCTGATCTGTTCCTTGTCCATAGTTTTCAG
>Ga0209348_1000401_pt1 | contig 23326 bp, 37 predicted proteins | sample ETNvirenome_2_30_FD_184065 | JGI IMG/M metagenome (GOLD analysis project Ga0209348, IMG submission 184065) | Marine viral communities from the Pacific Ocean - ETNP_2_30 (SPAdes) (version 2) | ecosystem: Environmental > Aquatic > Marine > Oceanic | place: Pacific Ocean | collected 2013-06-22
GTTCCCTCTTAAATTCAGATCGTTTCCAGAAGTAGAAAGGTCGTTATTGATATCACGAGTACAATAAAGAGGCGGGAGACCTGCGGGAAATTGTTTATTAATTAAAGATTCTAGTGGGTAGGGCGCACCTCTTCCTACAACCATATCGATCGCGCCGGCGGCCTGATAGTCGGAATATCCAGATTTTTGACTATCACTAACTTTGTTGTTTGGGTTTTCCTCTGAATCGGGTCCATATGGGTTCCTATCTCTACCCATGACAATTATTGTATTGTTATCATATTCCGCTTCTCCGTCTTCTGTCTTAGCTATAATTATTTTATCGCCGGCGCGGGAGGCAAAAAGAGGAACCGGTTCTGCTAACGGATTATTTTTTGTTCCGTCTTGGCCCCCCATATGATAAGGGTGTCTTCCACCATGATTTAAATATTCTCCCTCGGGATTTGTATGAAATTTAAAATCTTTTTTATGAAACATATTTATTCTCCTTTTCTACTGCTTTAAAACTGAATGATATTTCAGGGAGTACCTTTGCTCTGGGACTTATTTTTCGGTGGTATCGCCCTCTTGTCAAAAATCTTCTCTATTCTACCTAGAAAATAATCTGACCCATTTTCTTGAACATTTACTTGTACAAATTGCCAACGCTGTGGGGCATTGGTGCCTGAGGTGGCATAAAAACACGTAGGGTGAAAAGTTGTTTTTGAGTATTCTTGCTTTATAGCATCTAATTTTGCTTTATTATATTTATTCTTTATTTTCTTTTGCAGGGCTTTGGCGTCTTGCTGGGACTTTTGGCTCTTGGCAACACTATGAACTGATGTGGGGGCATGAAGATTTTGTATGTCTTTTTCGAAATCCTGAAGTAAACCGACGTCAATTTCTGGCAATATTATTGATAGCTTTTCAACCCAGACAGTGCACTCATAGTATTGTATTTTTGCAGTCGCTGTTTGTGAAAATTTCTTGTTCATGGTTTTAATGATCCATTGATCTTTATCATAAAGATTATTTAAATCGTTAACCCCTATTTGCTTAACTGATAAGATTAACCCTCTGAGTTCTGTTTCTGCTGTAACATCAAGAATTTTGTCTTGATATTGTTTTCTCATCTCTTTTAAAACATGGGCTGCTGTCCTAACTTTAGGCGAACCTGTATTTGATGTTGGGCCTGTGCCAGCCGATGTGTTAAACAGTCCGGTCCAAAGGGTCACTGGGAATCCTCTTCTTTTTCGTTTATTATGTCAAAAAGCTTTTGGCGATCGTCCTCGGAGATCTCCTCTGACTTATTCTCTTTTTTTTGTATTAGGGTTGCTATTTTTACTAATTGCTCATTTGATCGCTGAAGTGTTTCTAGGTACTTTGCTGCAACAGTTCCATATTCTCTATGTTTTTCTTCTCCCGACTTCATGAATTTCATCAAGCTTAATAGTAAGCTTTTTGTTGCAGCCCGGTCTTCTACAATGTTTTCTGTTGCGCTTGCGATGTAAGATTCTAGTGTTTTTTTATTAGCCATGATAAAATAATTACTCTTTTTTCACATTATTTATTCCATTTAGTTCTAAATGTCTTATATTTTTCTCTTAATTTGTTTAAGTTGTTCACTACTTGCTTGGTGTTTAACCCAGTTAGTTCTCTTAAATATAAGTACACTGCCTTTTTATTGAAAATTTCTATATCTTCAATATTATGCAAAAGCACCTTTACAGCTTCAAGAACCGCTTTTTCGTTTCCCTTTAAGTTTCCCGTGTCCCATTTTTCAACCTGGTGTAATAGAGATGACCAATATTCTGACTCTTCTCTCATTTCTAAATAAGTCTCTTCATTTGAGGAAGTGCCTAGCACGTCTGGTCCTCCAGTGTTAATGATATTTTCGTAAGAGACCTCTCTTTTAAGTTGCTTAGAATTTTTTTTCACCTTGTGAATAAACCAGTTCTTTGTAACAACCGAAAAATAGGAAAAAGCCTTTGATCCTTTATTTGGATCATATTTGTCCAATATCGTAGTTAGCCATATCTTGCAATCATCTCTCAAGTAATCTATATTTGGAAGATTATTGAACTTATAAGTAAAGATTATTTTATTTACCATTTCGTCAAATGCTGGCTGGATTAAATTCATGTAAAGCTGTGATTTTTCTTGCCGGCTTGATGAAGACGCATATTTTACTATTGCGTCTTCGTGTACTTTTGTGAAGTAATTATTTTTTGTTCTTTTTCTTCGCTTCCTTTTTATAGGGGTTTTTTTTACGGACTCTGTCACTTTAAGGTCTCCTGGGCAGTTGTCTGACTCTCTTCTTCAGATTCTTCAGATTCTTCATTTAACAGGAAATCTAACTCTTTTAAGTTTTCAATTAACTCAGTTGAATGTTCCATTAGTGCTCTCAATGTATTGTCTCCATAAAACATTTCTAGTTCATGAAGTGTCTCTATGTGATTTTTATATCTTTTCACTAAAATGGACGCATCGGAAGCTCTTTCATGTATATATACAACCTCTTTTAATAGCCAACGAATATAAAACCCTAAAAATATATTTATAAGAAAGCTGGAAATAAAAAGCCAAAACCACATATTATAATTCCTCTCTTTTTATTCTATTTTTTTCATCATTTATTTCCCTCTTTGTGTCTTCTATATATTTATCCACAATCTTTCCCGGTCGAGAAGAAGATTTAGATTGAAATGCGTCGGGACGGTATTCTGAAATGCATGGTACTCTCAAAATGTTTTCTGATTTGCAATAGATGCACTCTTTCTGATCAAAAGACATGCTATGCTTTATCTCAAATTCTTCTTTACACTCTTTGCACCGGTAGTGGTAAACTGGCATTAATCTGAACCTGTAGTTCGTATTTTTTCAGAAGACGCTGGGTTAAACACCTCTTGCCCTATTTTAAAATTAGGCGGATTCTTCACTGAAAGTTGATCCTCTGAATCTACTTCAAATGTAAATTCTTCCAATATTGGAACTATGTCTGTCTGTTCTAGTAGGCACTTTTGAAGAGCCATCATTACAGCGCCCATAGCTTGGTTAGATAATTTCATCTTTTTCTCCTTTTGTTGTTTTAAAAAATGTTTGTGAGTTTATATTTTTATCGTCTATAAAAAGATCGTAAGCCGGCTTACCGAACTTTAAATTATGATATTTTACTCCCCACTTTTCGAATTGTTTTTCTGTAACCCCTCTCCAGTCGATTCCCGAAACGGTACCTCTAGCTGTCCAGTATACAATCGTATCTCCATTATCGTACATTTTATTAATTTTTTTAATGTTTTTTTTAATTGGAGTGGCAAGAGAGTAATCTCTGGATTCTGGAGAGAGGCATATTGTTTCATCTATATCTACATATACTATCATTTTATATTTATAATTCCTTTCTTATCTAGTGCTTTAAATATTTTCTGCTCTATCGTGAACTCGTGACAATTACCTGTTGAGTTTTCTTCTATTGGTCTATAATAATATTTCGGATATTTCGTGCTATCGTTAAAGGTGAATCCAAAACAATCAATTTTTGTAAAATAACGCAAAGCAAACATCAAACCCACAAAGCCGGCTGATGGTTCGCGGCCGCGGAGAACTGCTCTCATATATTGATCTGCTTCAGGCGTCATAAAAAAAACCTTATTATTGTTCTTAGTGACTTCCTCTATCAAAGGACGATACTCCTTTTCCGGGAGTGGGATCGTACGCTTTGGGTTCTTGAAAATTATTTTTTGATTTTGAAGTTTTTTCAAATAATGTTCATCAAAATTTTTAAATCTTTTTTTCATAGAATCGGCGCGCTTGGAGCTTAAAGGGGTCAATATACTGTGTACGTTACATATTCTAAAAGTTGTTTTCTGTCCTACTTCCGTGTGATACCCATTTACTGGCGCTGAATTAAACCTGCACACTTCTCTGTTTGCGTCGATCTCTGGACCTGAAGGCTCAGATAAGAGCTTTCCTGATGAACCAACAAGAGATATTGTGTTCCAATGTTCTATAAAGCTATCATAGTCTGATTCTACAAACTTTATACTTTTAAGCCTTTTTGTATCCAAAGTGATCACTATTCTTTGGGACTTTCTTTTTTCTTATGAGATTGTAAAATTCTTTCGCTCGCCTCTGTCATTGAATCGTAAAATATAAATGGAAACACAGAATGAATTAGTCCTAGGATCGCGGCGCGAAACATTAAGGTCGATGATGCCGCTGCGCGGCGCATGTGTTGAAAATATGTAAAGTTATTTTTCCTTAAATGTTCAAAATCAAACATAATTATTTTTTCTCCTTATTATAGACTCTGCCATATAAATATCATCTATATTATTTATATCTACAGATCTTTCAGGCGGAATTATAACTCCTTTGACATTTCCCTTAAAAAAGTTTTTGTTTTCAAGTATTTTATTCCACTTGCCCATATAAAATGCTCCTGATGGCTTGTGGTACTTCTTAATAAACTTACTATTTGTTATGCCACATTCTAAATTATCAAATATTGGCATGACCCAGCCGTTTTTCATATTACATGCCAACTGTATTGTTTCAGGGATCTCTGTCATTGACACTGCAAAATCAACATCGTCATGTTGTAATAACTCAACACCGGATTTGATGTCTTCACTTGAGACAAAAGGGCACGTAGGTAAAAAATATGCAAACAGATCTGACTGTTCTATGGAGCCCATTAGGTCTAGCATAGCATTCAATGCAGTTGCTTTCACCGTTGCGTGTTCTTGTGGCCTCTTGTGTCTCTCCACTGGAAGATCTGAAACCGCTTCAAATATGTGATCTCCGTCTGTCGATACTATTACTTTGTCAAATTGACCAGATTTCAAAACTGCCTCTACTGACCACCTTATCAAAGGTTTTCCATTAATAGGGTATACGTTTTTATCTTTCAATCTCGTCGAGCCGGCTCGGGCTGGTATTACTGCTGTAGCTATCACGATACCACCCTCCAATTACCATCACGGTACCAATGAGACCTTATGACTAGTCTGCTAAAACCCGGCATTACTTCACCCCCTTTGTGGAAAGTGTCTGAGTCAAACAATATAGTTGTGCCCGCGGGCCCTAGAATTGGCTTCATTTGAAATTTTATATCTGGATAGTCTAATTCTAATCTATTTTTCTTCTTCTCATATGAGTGTTGGTTCATAAATTGTCTTCTTAGTTTTTTTCCTATTTTGTGTGTTCCAGGACTTATACAAAAAGGGCCGGAATTCTCGCAAACCTCGGTTAAATAAACCAGCATTTTCATACTTCTCAATCTATCAAAGTGAACATAATTATTTCTGGAAACATTATCACTATTATACTCGTGAGTTATACAGATGTCTTGTATTGTTGAATTGTATTCTTTTTCGTATATATCCCTGACTAAATTATTTGTAACCACCTGTAGGAGAGGTTGAGAAATTGATGTTGGTGTTGTCCAATGGTTTGCTCCTCTTTCGTATGATTTGCCAGTACAAAGATTTTTCGCTTCTTTTACTATTTCTTCTAGATTCTGTATTTCTTGATGGATAATGCAATAGCCATTTTGTGAAATACTATCTATAATCTCTTGCTTCTTCATTTTATAATATAGCTTCCAAATTTAGATTGATCGGTGCACCGAAAAATATGAGTACCAAAGTGGCCGTCCAGTTGTTGAGAATAGTAGGCGGAGCTATCGATAATGTTTGTCTGATTCAGTTCTTCTAAAAATATATCACAAATTTTAGAATTTAGATGAATCGGATCTTTTTCCCAATCTTTAGCCTTTAGATCGTCTAAAACTTTCCCCTGTTCGTTTTTAGTGTATTGAAAAATATCTACAACTTTTTCTCCAAACTGCTTTTTCAAAAAATTATTAAACACTTCTAGAGAAGGCAAAACGGGATCATAAGCGCATGTCGGTGTAATAAGGTAATCTATATTTTTCATGTCAATGGTGCTATATTTTCTTATGCAACTCTCTAAATATTCAAAATCTGGTTTTGTATTTATTTCTTTTCCATGGTGGAGTTCATCCCAGTGTGGTGTCCAATGATTTGCTAGCTTTATTCTGCAATTTGGCTCTCCAATGTACAAAAATACTAGGGAGTCATTAAGATTAACTATATTGTCAATTACCTTATCTATGTTTTCTTGTAGAATTTCAATATTGTCAAGATTTATTGTTTTACCACTACCCATAAATATTGGCGCAATGTTGTTTCTAAACGCAAAATGTCTGGTGTGAGACTCGCCAATAATGAATATTTTTTTATTTTTCATGTTTTGTTAAACACATAACACAAGAATATGAACTAATATCTGTTGTTATATTGTGGTCCTCATTTTTATTTTTGGCCAATATCTTGTCTACATCAATTAAAGAATGTTTATATCCGTCGAATAGGTTTAAGAACTCGTCCTTGTTATAAATATTTCCCCTTATGTACGTTGTTGAATCATATTTGCCTGGGCGCTCCCATGAGCTATCATCTGTAAAAACACTTCTGATTAATATTACTTTTGGATCCAAGCCTGTAACATATTCAATGACCCTTCTTACATATTCTAGAGACGGCATGTGATAAAGGACAGAATATAAAATAACTGTATCTATCTTATCTGTAATTTCTGGCATTTCAGATCCTGATAATGTATGAAATTTCATATTTTCTATATAATTTTCTTGGATTTTCTGTACAAAAATATTATAGTCAGGGACAACGTCTACAAAATTAACATTTTTTGCTCCGATGGCTCGGGATAACCAGCCGCCGCCTGGTCCCCAGTCTAATACATTTCCAACATCTGTGATTTTGCAGTGCCTTAAAGAGCTTAGTATAATTTCTTCATTCTTAATTACTGCTGCATTTCTAGGCAGGTGCCTGTGCGTTGAAGATACTTGGCTCCACACCTTTCCCAGGTTGCCACTCATTTTAGCGCTCCTATCTTACGCGATTGGTTAACTAGCCTTTCAAGGTCAGACAAATACAGTTGACAATCGCCGTCTGAAGTGGCGTCTGGTGGATTAGGGTGAACTTCCGCAAAGACACCATCGTAATTAAACAAGTCTGCTGAAATAAAATATCTCTCTGCCAATTTTCTGTCTCCCTGGGTTCCGTATACCTGCCTGGATCTTTGGATTGAGTGCGTGCAGTCTAGAATAACTTTATCATAATGCTCTTTTAGTTCGTCAACTATCCCAAAATTAACGAACAGATCATAATATCCAAAATTTGTACCCCTATCACAAATCCAAGCTTCACAGTTTGGATTTGTTTCTTTAATTTTATCTACGGACTTGATTAAATTATTTGGACCTAGCCATTGTCCTTTTTTAACATTTATTTTATCGAAGTGTCTAGCGCACTCTACTATTAGATCTGTTTGGCGCCCTAAGAACGCGGGTATCTGAATCACATCTACATAGTCTTTTAATTTCTCTACTTGGTGAGTCTCATGTACGTCTGTAATGAACTTAACATTTGGAAACATCTCTTTCGCTTCTTTCCAAACTTTCAAAGATCTATCAAGACCAGGGCCGCGGCCGCCATGCAAAGAAGTTCTATTTGCCTTATCAAATGAAGCCTTCATATACCACTCATCTGTAGGCTTCATTATATTGTTAATTGTTTCTGTTGTTTTTAAAAAAAGTTCCCTATTCTCCATAGAACAAGGGCCCAAAATCCAAACTTTATTGCTCATCACTATACTCCTTTAGAACATTAATAATTCTTGTTTTTTCACTATCTGTTAAGTTTGGCCAGGGCTGCCTATCATTGAAACAGGTAAAGCCCAGGTGCCTTAATGCATATCTCAGGCTTGCATGCCAACCTATTGACATGAATACCTCAAATATATCATTTTCTGCTTTTATTGCAGATCTTTCATCATTAAAATACTCTAGTTCTATTTTTGGAAAAAAATTTCCAATTCCAGATAAAAACGCATTTGCGCCGGCATTCTTTAGAAATTCATATCTCCTCATGGAACCTCCCGCTACGATTATATCAAACCCTGGGTTTAGTTTCTGAATAAAATTGTATGAATATTTTAGGTCTGAACATTCTTCTTTTAGGCCGGCGATGACGTCAGAACCAAGTTCATTTACCAAATCAGGCCTATAGTCCCAGGAGCCGCCTTTACCGTTCCTAATCGGATTGCCATGTATGTATATAGGGTTTGTAGCAGACAGGCGTATAGAAGTGAAGTAATTAATTAAAACCTCTTTGTTATAAAATCTATCTGGATAGAGAATTAAAAAATTTACCCTTTCTTTCTCTTCAGAGTTCAGGCGTGATTCAAAGTCTTTTATATATTCTGTTGTGTGTTTTTGTGACAATGGTGGAACACCGACTAAAATATTACCAGAAAACCCCTTCACAACTGCTTGATTGAACAATATTGTTTCTTCTTTTGTTAAAAGATTAAATTGACTGGTTCCGGCTGTCGTCATGATTGTTTTAATATTGTTTTTATCTAAAAATTTAACATATTTTGTCGTGGAATCCGTCTCTAGATCTTGATTTTGATTATATGAAGGCGGGATCGGCACCACGGGACGATTTTTGTTGGACATTGACATTTCCTTTTGTATTTATTTTTCTATTCTAACATAAAACTTTTCTGGATTATAGTCATAAGAAGAATATGTTATTTTACCTAGTCCGTGTTTTTTATATATTTCTGGTGTTTGATGCAGTCCCCATTCTCCTATATTTTTGGATTTATTTCTGGCAGTATATAATCTCACGAACCCTTTTGATACTAGTGCTGTCTCTGTCATAGCATCTTGGCCCGTTGCAACTTTTGGGCGAGATAGACGCGTCGAAATCTTATCAGCTTCAGCTTGGGTGCCAAGAACAGCCTTTTCACCATATAGAAAAAGATTTGATTGATTTTTTAAAGTATCTCTAAAATACTGTCTTACCTTGTCTAAGTGTTCCGGGATTTCAAAATGATACTTTCCATTTCCGTTTTTTGGAAGATGATCATGAAACTGTTTTCTATATTTCAACATAATCTCTCTTATTTCGCTCCAGACCTCTCTATTCATAATATAACCCCACAAGTGAGAATTCTCAACTATCTCGAACGCATTGGGATCTTTCTGCTCATCATCTCCTTTTGGATTCCACCCCTGAATCATTCCTATATTCTCATATTTGTGAGTCAAGATTCTATTTGCTTCCAAGAGATGTTCTATGTAGTTTTCTGACAACACTAGGTCGTCCTCTATTATAAATGCCGAATCAAAATTCAGTTGTTCAAATATCTTTTCTCTAGCATTTATTATGTTCGCTGAACATCCAATATTTCTTTTTCGTGGGATAGCGTATTTATATTTAAGTGATTTGCGATTTGCAAAGTCTTTTATTATTGAATGTTGGCGCGTCTGTGGGCCTCCATCTACAAATAAGAATATTGGAATTTTTGCTGATATTTTATTTTTCTCAATACTATCTAGCACTCTTGCTGTATATTCAGGCCTGTCATAGGCCAATAGAACAATTGCTATCTTTTTACCCTGATTAAATGAAAAGTCAATTTTCTCGATTTCTCCTCTTATTCTGTTGTTACTTTCAGACATTAATTTGTAATCCTTTGTCCCTTATTTAAAAATTCAAAGAAAGAGTTTCCTACGGAATCCATGGTAAATTCACCAGCAAGAAGCGACTCTCTATTTCTCTTTCCTATAGATTCTAGCTTTTGTTTCTCAGTCTTCCACATAACATAACATTTTTTTATCTGTTCTGCGGCGGAGCTTATGTGTGAATAATAGAATCTTGAGTCACAAGGGTAAGATGGCAAAGAGTGTGCCACATCCCAATGACCTTCTATCAAAAAATTCTCGTCAGTAACAAAATCCATATGGCCCGTAGCGTTAGGAACTATGACCGGCTTTGACAGCGCCATGGCCTCGCTTATTGGCAAACCAAAGCCTTCACCTTTTGTACAGGATGAATATGCATCAGATATTGATATTAGCCGATTTAATCTCTCTTTTTGAAGCAAGCCTCCAATAAATATCGTTTTGCACTGGTGAGGCTCTGGATGACTAAATGGTTTTGATTCTGTAAAGACTGTATTTTTTATATGTTCTACTTGTTTTATAATTTCTAATGTTTCTTTTTTTTGACTGTCATTTGAGTCCATTAGGTCTCTATACGCCTTTATAATTAACACCGCGTCACTTTTGTCATGAAGAGCAGTGTAGAATGCCCTTATTAGTGTTTCAAAATCCTTTCTCGGCTGCCATTGAGATATTGCTATTATTTTAAAATTATTCTCAAGCTGGTCTTCAAAAGAAAATTTTTCTTTTGAGACTTTCAAATCACACTCAATTACATGTGGCAGTGTGTGTACTTCTCGCCCAAAGGCTCTTGAATAAATTAAACTGTTCCATGTAGAAGGGGTTGCAAAATTATTAATATTTAAATCTTTTGCCATACCTATCCAATTGGACGGCACCTTGTCAGATTCCCAAGCAGATATATTATGATTATATTCCGAATTTAAAAATAGGGACTTCATTTTATTCCAATGTTCATACATACCACTAAATGCCCAATATGCGGCAGGGATTGGCAAATGTATTACTACTTCGTACTCACCTAAGGCACCAGAGGAAAATCCTAATACCTCTTCCTCTGAAATTAGCATTTCTTTTATCTCGTTAAAATCTGGATCATTTTCAATTTGAGATCTCTTTTCAAAAGAAAGAGAAAACGCCCTAACTTCAAAACTAGATGAATATTTTTCTTTGACTTTTTTTATTGCCTTCAGGTTTGTTCTTGCAGCAACACCATAGCCGGAATTATCATGTAATTGTCCAACATATATGATTTTTCTCATAAAATAAAAACTTCCTCTTCTTGTGATGTAGATGTTAAACTTAAGATTGAATTTTTCATCTTTTCTAAAACTATAGATTCTGAATGTGTTTTCTCTAAACTAGATTTTAAAGTAGTTGCCCACTTTTTATACATTCCGTAGTTTTTATACATATTTCTTAACTGCTTTTTAAAACTGTTTTCTCGGGGGTAGGCCCATTTCGAACCTTCCATCAATATGCCTTGCCACACTGCGGATTTTTGAATCTCTTTCATTTCATAGTCAACTTTTGCAAATAGAGGCTTGTTCTTTTCTTTCTTGCCCTCTTTTATTTTTGCACTTAGAAAATCTAAATGGCCGGACCAATTGGTTGCAATAATTGGCATTCCACTATAAGCTGCTTCAAAAATTGGCAACCCATACCCTTCGCCATGAGTTGCAGTAAGGTAGCATTTTATTTTTTCATTATTATATAACGAATGAATTTCTGGTTCAGAAAGATCTCCATGTAAGAGATATATTTTGCATTTTCTATTCTCTTGATTTTTCAAGGCCCTCGATAATGCTTTCATGGTATGTTCCCTGTCCATAAGAGAGCCATTGACCGTAGAGGCCTTAACTATTAACCCAACATCTGAGTCGTCTTTAAACTCTTCTGCAAACCACTTAATCATATTTTCCATATTTTTTCTTGGGCCCAGGAGTGCCACTGACAAAAAATTAAATTTTGTATCAAGGTTCATTTCTAGTTCTGAAGTTTCTGGACTAAAAGATTTGCACGGATATGGCACTACATCTACTTCTGTGGTCTGTCTTAATTCTATCGCGGTGCGGGTGTTTTCTTTTTCGTTTTCTATGCTAAATGATGTTTTCAGAAACATGTCTCTTGAATGTTGCGACGGTACTATAATCTTGTCCACTTGCTGTTGGTGTGTCTTAATTAGCCAACTAGGATCTACGCGATCGGTTTCAATACCTGCGGTGACTGAAATCGCTTTTGGTGCTTTTTTCTCAAACTCGTTTAAAATACCAACATGTATGTGTAGATCAAAATCCATTTTAGTTCCCGAGGATTGAGTGAATTGAAAATATTGTGAAAATTTATTAATTGCTTCCTCTATTTTATTCATCTCATCTTGACTTGACACTTCTGAAACCCAGCCAGTATTGCCCCAGTTTAGAGGGTTTATGTATATATCCATATTTTGGTCATCTTTAATTGATCGGAAAACAAGCCTAGCGTGCTCTCCATATCCGGATCTTGTTAAAATTGGCCCTTCTAGTAATACTTTCATTTTATCTCCATTAAATCCCAATGTTTATAATTTTTTCTATTCGACCATGATCCGTATTTTTCCATGGCTTCGGTGAGGACCCTGTCCCAAGTTTCTCCATATTGTTTTAGATCATAATTTTTCTCAACATGTTGTCTTCCGGACTTTCCCAACGTTTCTCTAGATTCGATAGACATATTAGTAAAAGAGATCATTGATTCTAAAAAGTCTTCTTTTGATATCCTATCTTCATAAATGTATGGAACCTCCTGCGAACCTATAATTGCTTTCGAAGATGGTTCTATGCCTAAACCAAACCATTGAGATCCATCTGTAACTTGCTCTTGGAGGCCTCCTGTCATATTTACAATAATTGGAGTTTCGCAAGAAAGTGATTCTAGTGTTGCTAGTCCAAAACCTTCAGCATCTGCTATATTGATTGTGCAGTCAGCCGCGTTATACAGGCCGGCTAATTTCTGTGGCTGTAGTTTTTTTGTTGAGAGTAATACTCTCCCTTTAAGGTCTAGTAAATCTATTATTGCATTCAAATCTTGTCCGTGAGGGTCTTTTGGTTCTGTGTGCATGACTAAAATTGCCTTATCTTGCCCTACTCTTTCTAGGTATTCTTTAAACCAAAATATTAAAGTACCTGATTGCTTTCTTCTCGCGTTTCTATTATTCCAAAAAAATATCAGCTTATCTTCCGGATGAGAAGATTGATCAAGGATAGATTTCCTGAAATCTTTTCTAAGTATTTCATCTTTTTTAAATATTTCAGTGTCCACCGCATGTGGCACTCTTATACAATCCACCTCTGGAGAAACTTCTCTTACAATATTGTCAGTAACTTTACTAATTGTACAAACTAGGTCATTTGAATCATAATATTTTTTATTATACTTAGGACTAGGGTAATTATCCCAAACATGATAGTATACCATTGGCACTTTTTTTCTTACTTCATTTTCAATTTGCCAAAGCCAAACATAAAACCTAGGATCTGTCATGAACCATAAAAGATCTGGCTTATAGTCTCTTAGGACGGCCCTGACCACGTCTGCAGTACCATAGCCATCTACTGGCTTAATAATCCAGTCATCTCCCCAGGGATCAATCTTGTGCATCCTATAGTCACCATGTTTTATGGCTCCGGCAAGGCAAAAAAACTGGTACTTTCCAGTCTTAAGGAGAGACTCTATCATGTATTTTGTTTGTGTCCCTACACCCGAGGGAACAAGGGGGGAGTCTGCAATAATTAGAATTTTCTTTTTCATATACACTTCTCTGTTTTGTGAAATTTGCAATACTTGCAACTTAATCTATTTTTTGGATAAAACTTTTTTTCTATATTTATAACAGCATTTTCTAAAAGTTTTAATGAATTTTTAATCTTTTTGTCTCCAGAAGTAATCCTCACTACCTCTACATTATCTTTTTTTGGGGTTCTCTTTAGTAAAACAAAATAAGTTTCTATGTTGTCTTTTTCAATATTGTGTTTTTTTGAAAAATAATTTTTATAATAACTTAATTGATAATTAACTAAAGGGTCACTTTTTTTGTTACTTGGCCACCCCCAAGAACAAGTTTTCCAATCTATAATATGATATTTTTTATCCTCAGTTTTTATAACTAAGTCTATATATCCCTTAAAATTTCTACCATGTGCATCGAATTCTGGGATTCTCTCTAATAGTTCCTCTTCTATTGAGACTATCTCGAATTTTCCAAAATAGCTTTCAATGCTGCTAAGAGCCTGATCACATATTGGTTTTGCTTGTAATAAAAATTCTGAGATCTGTTCTTTGTTTATTTTATCTTCTTCTTCTATAGACTTAATTGCATTCAGAAAATTTTTGCAAAATATATCATAAAGCTGGGATGGCTCTTTTTCTTTGAAAGATTCCAAAGCTGTATGGATAGCTGTACCAAAGGCAGTATACTGATTTGCTGAAAAATATGGTTCTTCATCAATATATATTAATTTATGTCTCCACGGACACTCTTTCCAATTTTTCAATTCCGAGTAGCTTATCCTCTTCTTTTCGGGATGAGGCCGATGAGGCTTTTGGGACTTGAACTTCTGTTTTGTTGGTTGTTGTTTTTTTAGCTCTTGCTTTTCTTGTTCTTGTTTTCCTGGTTTCATTCTTCTTATATACCCATGTTCCTGTTTGTGTATATTTTATTTTATCATTAATATTTGAAATTGTCAAGCTAGGAGATGATATTAATTTGTATTCTCCTCTTTTGATGCTTTTGTCGTCTATCAGATCGAATGGGTCTGAGTAGAATCTAAATTTTTCTTGAGTTGCTTTTTTTCTTCTCTTAACCGAGATAGTTATTTTTATAGTCTCATTTTTATTATCGTATTCTATTTTTTTTTCATACATTTTAAATCTCCTTTTTATCTTATTTTGCCTGTAGCAAATTAGTTAATTTTAAATACAAAACTGGACATGTGCTTTTTATTATTTGAATATCTTGGTTCATAAAAAACTTTTCAAAACCAGTAGCGAAATACTCACTTAAAGATGTTGCTGAATATGAATCAATATATATCCCTGAAACCATCTGATCTAAATTTGAGTACTTAACTTTTTTATATAAATATGAATCAAACTCCACACTATATTTATGGTTCAAAAAGTCTTGCTTTGTAATTTTATAGCCACTATTCTTCATTATATTGTAAAGTTTTATTCTTTTTTGCAAAAATTCTTTTTTTAAAGAATTATCTGAAAAAATTAATTCTCTGTACTCTTTCTCAATCGAATGTGCTATTTCATGAATAATATCTCCTGATAAATCAACTTCACTTAGCTGGTTATTAGAGATAAAGATCGTGCCTCCAATATACGATGCATCAAGTGATCTTGATTTTAAAAACTCAAACTCTCCTACAGTTATTTTTTTAATATTATTAATTAGGTGTTTTGGTATTTTGTTTAAAGTATTGGTGATAATAGCTTTGTGATTTAAATCTGCAGAAAATGGTTTCTTAATATCTATAAAAATATTACCTATATTATATTTTAATTTATTTAAGTTTTTTTCTGAAATATAATCTTTAAAGCTTTGTTTCATTTTCTTTTTTACTTGAATTTACAAAATCTAAATCCTGAAGAGCTTGAGTGTATCCGTTTATCCAATTTTCTTCTGCTATTGCCAAAATAAATTCTGGAAATTCTTCTGCAAAGACTTCTACAATTTGTGAGACAGTTATTTCATCTTCTTCTGGATTTAACGCTTCACCTACATAATCTATTACCATCTCTTTTAAAGGTGTTTCTTTTTTAACAACTAGTGATATTGTTTCTGTTTCCATCGTATTCATAGTTTTGTTGCTGCTATCGTTGCCACTTTCGATCGCTCTCCTTTTAATAAAGTTATGTGGCCAGTAATATTCTCGTTTTTTAACCTTTCTACAACATATGACAATCCGTTATTTGTTGCATCAATATATACATTATCAATTTGCTCTACATCACCAGTTAATACTATTTTTGTACCCTCGCCGACGCGAGTAAGGACTGTTTTTATTTCATGTTGGGTCATGTTTTGTACTTCGTCGATCACTATGAAAGCATTAGATATAGATCTTCCTCTGATAAAGGTCATTGCTTCTACTTCTATTTTTCCTTTTTCCATATACATTTCTAAAGTTGCTCTGTCATCACCCATTAAGAACTGAAGATTATCTTGAATAGGCGCTAGCCATGGCATCATTTTTTCTTCCATAGAGCCAGGCAAAAAACCGATATCTTTACCAACAGGCTCTACCGGTTTAGTGACAACAATCTTTTTATAGAGATTTTTTTCAAATGTTTGCTCAAGACCTGCGGCGAGTGCTAATAAGGTCTTTCCAGAGCCTGCTTTACCAACAAGTGATACTACTGGTATATTGGGATCCATTAATATTTCCATCGCGAATTGCTGCTCTTTATTTCTTGGGGAAGTGTTCCATATTCTTGCTGAAGATCCTATTATTTTTTTCAAAGGATGGGAATGGCTTATAAACCTTGCTAGCGCTGTTTTCTTTTGATTACTATTTGATATTAGCATTAAAAATTGATTTGGGCTTAGTTCTACATTTTCAGAAATATAAACTTCTTTTCCTTCATAAAACATGTCTACTTGTTGTTCATCTACTAAGATTTCAGTTCTTCCAGTATATAATCCATCTGAACTTTCAACTACTTGTTCGGCCTGGTAATCTTCTGTCATGAGCCCTAGTGCGTCACACTTTACTCTCATGTTAATATCTCTACTAACTACCACAACTTTTCTTGTTTTAGGCGCCACTTCTCTTTCCGAAAGTGCTGTTGCTATTATTTGATTATCTGGATCTTCAAGATCTAAATCATCTGGTAGGCATAGTGCGTTATAAGAAGAGACTCTTACAAGGCCCATTCCTTTTTCAAGTCTAACACCCTTTGATAAACTTCCCCTATCCCTAAGAGAGTCCAAAACTCTTATGGTTCTGCGGGCCTGTGATCCTACAGAATCTTGCCTTTTTTTGTGTTTGTCTATTTCTTCTAATACTTTTAAAGGTATTAGAATGTCGTTATTTCCAAAAGATTTAATACAATCAGAATCTGTCAAATAAACACTAGTATCTAAAACATAAGTTTTCTTAGCCACTTATTATATTCCTTAAAACAAAACAATAAATTCATCATCATTATACCGTATAATAACTAGTTTTTACAATTATTATATAATATAAGGAATTTTTTTATAAATTATATTCTTCTGTTTTGTAGACCTTGAACTTTCTTTTATAACTTCTAAACTCTTGAAATATTTATTATTTTCTACATTCTCACAATATGATGCAGAAGACAAAAACATAAGCAAAATGGTACACATATATATTTTCTCCTTTAAATAAATGTATTTAATAATATATTTATTACTGTAATGGACAAAAAGATAAACATTTTATCAATTTCTATTTTTTTTCTTTTATCTATATTTTGTGGTTGTACTAGTGCGAAAACACCACTAACAATAAAAAAACCACCTGTTACAAGTTTTGTAAAAGTTTTTAATACAATTGAAATTTCTTCATGCAAAGACAAAAAAGATATTCGATGCCCAATCGGTACTCGAACTTCAGTAGGGAGCGGGATTGCTGCTTTTATAGTAAAAGACAAAATGACTGTTTTAACTTCTGGTCATGTTTGTGAGATTATCGTAACTGAAGCCATAGATAAATATACACAGTCTATTCAAGTTTTAGATCATCAAAACACCTTACACCAAGCTTGGCCAATATTAGTCTCCCATGGAAACGGGATTGGCTCTGTAGACGCATGTGTTCTGTGGGTTCCGACTTTAACAACAAAAAAAGTAAAAATTTCCAGAAAAAGCCCACAAGTCGGAGAAGAATTATATTATATTGGTGCACCAGCGGGAATATATCACCCCCCTACTGTACTAATACTCAAAGGCATATTTAGCGGGAAAATTGATGCTTCATCGGCATTAGTAAGCTTTCCTGCAAAAGGGGGGTCTTCCGGGTCTGGTGTTTTAAATAATAATAATGAAATAGTTGGATTAGTCTGGGGTGTTAATAGCAGCTTTGAACATGCTACACTCATAACAAACCACAAAGCTTTTATGTTGTTTATTAGGCTTGCAAAATCAAAATTAATTGAATAATAAATAAATTTTATACCTTAAGGATATACTATCCAGAGAGCCGCCAGGAGGAGTAAATGAAGGGTTATACATAATATCTTTTATTTTTTTATCTGATCTTAAGGAGTTTAAAAATTCTGCTGACATTATTCCCATGGTAAATCTAAAAACCTCAATGTCGTTAATATTATCAATTCTAAAATTTTTTATCATCAAGTTTACTTGTAAATTATCAGAATGTTTTTTTACTAAGTCTATGCATTCTTGTTTTGATAGTTTCATAAAATTAAATTATCTCGTCGACAAGCCCATATTGTAGGCACTTTTCAGCTTCCCACCACAGATCATGTTTAAGTATTTTATCCATCTCTCTTTTCGGGATTTTGGTGTGCTGGCTATAAATATCTTTTATTTTTTTCATTAACATTTTGGAATTTTCGAAGTTATCTTCCATTTCCTGAAATTTTCCCCACATGGCTCCGGAAAGCTGATGAACCAACATACAAGCATTTCTGTGCATTTGCCTATGGAAACCTACACAAGACATCAAAGTTGCGGCTGAAGCTGCGCAGCCATCAATTATAGTGTGCACTGGTACTTTAGAGTTTTTAATATAATCAAGTGCTGCGAGGCCTGCAAATACAGACCCCCCATAACTGTTTATATGCAATTTAATTGGGGGAGGATCATACTCTAGAGGTACGGTTTTTGACAGCATGTTGATATTTAAATTAAATAAATATTTATTTAATTGTAATATTCTTGGTCTTGTGACTCCCGAATAAAAATATATCCTATTATGACTAGTATCTACCACATTAAAGTCTGTAGAAGCATGCGCTTTTGATTCAGATGCAAAGTCATGCAAAGATCTTTCTTCCACAGGGGTGTCCTCCTCGCTTGTTCCCCAAAAACAATCCTTCATTTTTTTGATCTTTCTAATATAGTCGATCTAAGCTCTTTTAGATCCTTTGTAATCTCCATGCAAACTTTTCGAACTCTTCTTCCGGCTGAAACGTTTCCTGCTTCGCACTTTTGCGCGTCCGCTTCTTGATCTTTTAGTTTTTCTAAAATTTCTCTTAGTCTATTTACAATCATTTTTGCTCCTTTTTTTTAGACTTGGTGGGCCTCCGCGGACTTGAACCGCGAACCTGCCGGTTATGAGCCGGATGCTCTAACCAATTGAGCTAGAGGCCCGTATATATACTTTATACCATATTTAAAGATATGTTTCAATCAATTTTTTTCTTATTGTTGTTCTAATACCTGGGTTCACTTTTAATATTCCGGGCATTAAGCTGTGCCTGATGTGGTTTCTAATATATTCAGTTCTCATATTTGAAGGATCTTCAACCCATCTTACTTGCTTGTTTTTTGCATATTGTTCTATCATTTTTTTTGATGTCATTAAAAATGGTCGAAAAATATTATCACCTCTCTTGTAGGGTATAAGTTTACATCTACCATGCATAGCAGACATTACCCATGTCTCTACTGCATCATCTAGGTGGTGGCACGTAATCAAAAAGCTAGTATCAATTCTATCAAAGAAGCTATATCTTTCATCTCTCCAGAACTCTTCTAGAGATCTCTTTCCCTTAAGGCCTTTGACCCTTCCAATGTGAAGGTCTAAATTGTTTTTATTAGCAAAATCTTCTACAAAATCTTGAGCTTGTTTTGAATGAAATGTGTCGTGGTTAAAATAGGCTAATCTTATGTTTCTTCTACCTTGCTGTAAGAAGTGTGTAAAGACCATACTATCTATGCCGCCGGAGCACGCTATTACAACATTTGATGGAATTTTATCAATAATCCTAATCATAACAAGAATTATATCAAATTTAAAAATTATGTCAAGTAAAATTTACCATTTTCGACATGACCAGTATCTTGCTTTCCACTTAGGGCCAGGGTTCTTGCAATTATGGCGCGCTCTAAAAGATTTTCTGGCCTTCTTATTAGATTTTCTAATCTTCATGGTTTTTTCACCCTTCTTTTTGGCCGATGAGCCGCCATGGCCAAAATTAACCTTGACAACATTTCCTTTTGCATTTTTAACATAAACTTTAAATTTTTTCACATCTCCGCGCATAGGTTTGTTAAGCTTTACTTTTCTACCGCGATATTTAGCTTCTGGAATCAAATCTGGGCAGCCGCAAGATGCTTCAGACAATACTTCGTACAGACACTGTGGGCACGGAGTCTCACCGTTCTCGTCAATGGCATCCTGCAAATAATCATAAAGAGTAAAATGTGATTCTACTAAGATTTCTTCAGTTAACCCAACAAGACCTTCAGTCATAGCACTGGCTCCTGAAGAGGGAGACATATTTATAATTTGAGACATTTGCTCGTCGCTTAAGTTATCGATGTCCGCTAAGAGGCCTTGTAATGCTGCGGATGCTAATTCCTTTAGCTTGCTAGGGTCAACCTGGGCTTGCTCTTCTAACTGGCCTTGGTCTCTGGCTATGTTTCCAGCGATGTAGCGCGCTGCGGAAGACATATAGTCTCCAGCTTTAGTTATTTTGGTTTCTAGCCATTCTGGTAGATCATCTTCATCTTCTATAAGATCCAAGAGTACTTTTACATCTGCATACAGATGCGCTAAAGTAGTCCTGTGCATTCGTGCCTCTTCTCCATTGTGCGCATTTTTATAATTTAAAGGAGCGTGCGGCTTTTCAGGCAAAGGTGCTGTGGCATGACAAGGGTCTTGTTGCGGTGGTGGGCACGCGCTGCAAGATCCTTCATTTATTTTTATTTTTATTTTTTTCATTTTTTCTTCCTTTTTGATGACTTTGACTTTTTACCCCAAGACTTACCTTTTCCTCGTTCCTTACAGGCTGCCGGTGTAGGTCTACATGCAGGGTATTTTGACCTATTTTCTCCCTTTGATCGGCCGCAAGATTTATAACCACCCTTACCATCTGGGGCGTTGCAATCTACCCAGCCTTTTTTTTTGCCCTTAGCTCCTTTACGACCGAACCAATCTCTTAATGAAGATTCTTTACTAGATTCTGATCCTGCTTTTTTGCGTTTTTTTTGTTTCTTTTTACGTTTCTTTTTCTTTTCATCAAGAACCGCTTCAATCTCTTCTTTTATGATTGTTATTAGTTCTTTCTTGTTCATTTCTTTTTCTTACTCTTGTTGCCCCAGTTTTTTGCTCCGACTTTCCGGCAGCGGACTAAGGCGCCTGATGCGTATGCTGATGGCCAGACTTTATATCTGCTTCTTACCTTATGATAACAGGCATCTTTTTTTCCAGAAGACTTTTTCTTTTTTTTCTTTTTCTTTCTTTTTTTGCGCTTTTCGAGTACAAATTTAATTTCTTCTTCAATTATTTTTATAATAATTTTATCTTCTGTTTCTGATGTTTCATCATCTTGAAGGATATAATCTCCAAACTCATGCTCCCCTACATCGTCCATAGCTGCGAGTGCGTCTCTGATTTCTTCCTCATCTGCATCAATATCTTCTGAGTCTAAAAATGGATCTATTCCTGCGGCGCCGCCCTCATCTTTTAAAATATCTCTGATAACTTCAGGGTCAATGTGAATATAGCCATCTTCGGCAGCGTTACTGTGTTCACCCTCAGATTCTGCATCTATCACATCATCAGAATTAGGGTCGTACATTTTGTGTGATTTGAATTTTTCTTCTTTTTTTGATTCTCTTTGTAAACCGTAAGTAACGCATGGGTTTTTACCACAGCCGCAATTTTTACTTTGTTGTTTTATGGCAATTTTTATTTTCATACTTTAAATAGTATTTAAGTTGAGAAACTTTCCCCACAACCGCAAGTCCTTTTTGCATTTGGGTTGACGAATTTAAAGCCAGATTGATTTAATTCGTCAACAAAGTCTATTTCTGTACCTATTAGATACAGGTAACTCTTTGGGTCAACATATATAAAGACTCCATTACTTTCTATTATTTTATCCTTTTCTTTTTGATTGTCAAATTTTAATTGGTAAGTGAATCCAGAACAACCTCCACCTTGGATGCCGGCTCTAATACCAGTTTCTTCTTTTTCATCGAGAAGTGTTTTAATCTTATTTGCAGCATTTTCAGTCAAAGAGATCATATTTTTTTAAATATTCTTTTGTTTGTTTAATTTGTTTTTTTATCGTTTCAACACATTTAGCTAACGGGATACAATAAGGATCACTATTTTCTATTTTATGCCTGCTAGTTTTATTAGCTACTCTAATTAGTCTTGTTTCTACTTCTTTTAGGGCGACTATCATATGTGCTAAATTTTGGTGAAGGGTTTCTATTTTTACAACATCGGCTGGATTTGATGCTTGTTTTTTTGCTTTTTCTAGTATTTCTTTATGGTTCACAATTAATCCTTAAAATACGAATTTTCTCCAGTTTTCTATTATAAGTTTCATTTTTTATAAGACCCCCAACGAGCGTTGCGCCCTCTAACATCATAATGCGTAAATGTGGGATAAATACCTACACCACCTTTATGAATCTTGCCCTCTTTGATTAATTTAATTATTGTATCTCTAACTTCTAATGAGGTCATACCAGGGACAACAATATCAGCAGCAGCAGCAATTAAATGCTGAGATCTTTTTGCTCCTTTTATTTTTGTATTGTATTCTACAGATCTGTAGCCGCTAATAACAATAATTGGGCAGCCTAATTCTTCTCTAAGAATTTGTAAATTTTCACAAAGTTTCTCAACATTGGGAAGGTATTCGTCAGGTACAGTAGAGCCATCGCGGCAGGTAAATTCATCTAATTTAAAATTCTTTGTTATTTGCATGTTATAATTAGTCTTCAAAACAAGAAAAGTTGGTGGAGGCGCCAGGAGTTACTTCAAGGTCTATATCTTAAATCGCTCGCGATCTTGGGTAGTAACTGGGCCTGGAAGATTCTTGAGGAAGTCGTCCTCAATACCCTCCTTTTTTTTCAATTTAGTGACATAGTATGAAAGTATTTGAATGAGCGGATGTCGTTCGGCCTCATCATTGATCTGGCTGAGTTCTCTCAGTGCAGCGCTGTATTCTTTGGATACTCTGCCGATTTGATGGCCTTGGGCTGCGGATGTTGAGGCACCCCAGTCGTCGCGAAGACTACCGTATTTTGGGTCCATCATTGCTTTTGATATGAAATGTTTAAATTTTGGGTATTTCTCAATGCCGCTAGCTAATGCATCCTTATGCGCTCGGGTCAGATATTCTGGTGTAGATCCTTGGGCACCATCTTCATTAAGAATATATTTTCTCCAATTTTCCATTATAAGTTTATGTTTCATATTAATAAATAGTCTCCAAAATAAGAAAAGGTGGTGGAGGTGGCGGGAGTCGAACCCGCGTCCAGAACATCTCAAATAATACGTCGTTCACAAGGTTAGTCTTGTTCTAGCACAAGACAGCTATTAAGTAGCAAATATATAGTTATATAAATTAACAAATCCAGATGTTCGGTTAAGAAGGTATCTGGAGAACCTCCTCAAGAATTATGCGGCAAGCGCAAAATCCTCGAAAATTTCAACGTCATCGTTTGCGTTTATAGTTTTGAGTGTTTTTACTGTGACCTCACTCACACAGCCTTGCACGTATTATTATCCTTACCCTGTCGAAACCTGGTCACCCCCT
>Ga0209348_1000402_pt1 | contig 23230 bp, 33 predicted proteins | sample ETNvirenome_2_30_FD_184065 | JGI IMG/M metagenome (GOLD analysis project Ga0209348, IMG submission 184065) | Marine viral communities from the Pacific Ocean - ETNP_2_30 (SPAdes) (version 2) | ecosystem: Environmental > Aquatic > Marine > Oceanic | place: Pacific Ocean | collected 2013-06-22
TGTTGTCAAATACTTCTGTTGCAAACGCTACAGTAACAGCAGTGTTAATTGCAATATTACTTTGCCCTGATGTTGGCTGTGCCAAAAAAGCAGGTTGCAATGGTTTGGTTATATGACCATTAGCATCAAATACCATGTGAGATGTTGTACCGAGTGCTGAACCCAACCCTATTGTTAGTGAATCTGCACTGTCATCTAATCCTATGTGGAAGTCCTGTGCATTACCATCAAACAATATCTTTTTATCTGCTGCACTTGCATCACCTATTGTTACGTCACCTGTAAACGTGCCTGTTGATGCACTCAATGATTGATTACTTGGATGTCCTACTGTACCCACTGTTCTAAACAAGTAATACACAAAAATGTTATTACCTGAGTTGCTTGATGGTGCAGCAGTAAATGTAAGTGTAGTTCCGTTGCTTACTGCATATGCTACAGATGGTTCTTGTATAACACCATCTACAGATACAAGTATGTCCTCATCAGACCCTACTGCGTGGTCTAGTGTAAATGCAGTTGTAGAACCATCACCTGAAAACTGCTTGGCTGCTTTGGGTGCTACAAATCTATCTGGAGCAGGAGGTCCTATGTATGGCATCTTATGTTATCTCCATTATGCTTAGTGTTCCTGATATCTTATCTGCTACAGAGCAATCTATCTGTATAGCATCTGTTGTCTCAAGTATGACCTTACCACCTGATAGCAGTTCTAGTGATGAACCTACAGGTATAGGCACATCGTTGGCTAGAAACGCTGTTCCGTTGGTTGCAGCTCTACCACCACCTGATGTGTCAGATACGAGCTTTACATCTGCTGTTACTTGAGCAGTATGTATGTTTGTAAGTATGAGTCCAATCACTACTGTAGTTGTACTACTAGGGGTTGTATATACTGTGTACGGAGTTCCTGCACTAGCAGGTTCGGCAGCGAATGTGACTACTTTAAAAGTATTTGCCATTTGTTTTTTCCTCTATATAATTATACTCGGTTTTGCCTTATTTGTCAAGTAAAATCGGCATCAACCAAGGGCAATCGCAAGTGCTGTGGGGTCGTCTGTTGTAAAACCTGCACTAGTTAAGTATGTTTTAACATCTGTCAATGCTACTTGCTTCATTGTACCATTGTCATTTGTTACCACTCTGTCTGCATCAGCTAATGTTGTAGAAGAAGCAGACGTATCACCATCCATGATGTTTAGCTCTGTTGCTGTTGCAGTCACACCATCTAAGATGTTCAATTCGGCAGCAGTTGATGTAATAGAAGTTCCTGCTATCTGTAAAGTTGTTGCATTTACTTCACCACTAGAACCATATATAACTGCTTTGCTATTTACTATTGTACCTGCAGATGAACCATCAACTAAATTAAGTTCCGTCGCAGTAGAAGTAACACCATCTAAGATGTTTAGCTCTGCTCCTGTTGATGTAACTGTTGTACCATTTATAGATAATGCATCTGTTTCTAATGTACCATCTACATCTACGTTTCCTGATATATCTAGTGATGCTGCAATAAGCTGGTCAACTTGTAAGTCCTCGTGACTTGACCCTAGCTTTAGTTCAAACTTAGGACCTGATGTGTTATAGCTAAATGTAGCATCATCACCTGAACCACCTTCTATTGTAATACCTGCACCATTGATAACTGCACTTGTATCGTTACCACTATCTAATACAATATTGTGGTCATTTAGGTTTACTGTTGTTGAGTTTACTGTAGTAGTTGTGCCTGATACAGTTAAGTTTCCTGCTAGGGTTACATTAGCACCACTAAAAGTCATGGCAGTTGTTGGTGTAGAACCTGACTTAATTACAAGTTCGCCACTGCTATTTGTCATAGAACCAAAAGTTGTTCCACCATCTTTTAGTACAACATCTGCACCATCTGCATCAAGAGTGATGTCTCCTGCAGAATCTAGTGTAATAGTAGAACCTGTCATGTTTGTGATTACAGGGTCTGTTAGTGTTTTGTTTGTAAGAGTTTGTGTTGCTGCAATACCTGTAATTGTATCTGTGGTTGCAGGTAAAGTTAATGTTATGTTTCCTGAAAATGCTGAGTGTGCAGGAGCTTGTAGTCTTGCATAGTGTGCATTTGATGATTCACAGTAAAAGTCTACATAAGACTGAGTTCCTGAGTTCTTAATGGATATAGAGCCTGACTGCATATCAATACCATTAGAACCATCTATTCTTACAACACCACTTCCGTTTGGTGTAAGTGTAATATTACCATTAGATGTAGATACTATATCCTCACCATTTACATCAAGCGACCCACCGAGTTGAGGAGTTGTATCTTCTACTATGTTAGATAACGCAACACCACCAACAGCTAATCCTGACACGATTGTGCTTCTTGTTACTTTCTTTAGACCACCACCTGAAGTGTCTACTGCTAAGAATACATCATCATTTGCCACTGTAGATATTTCAGATAAGTCACCGACTGCTACAGAGTTAAAGTTTGTTCCATCTGCAATAAGTAAGTTACCTGATGTGTTAGTTCCCATAGTAATGTCATCACCTGCCACTGTTAAGTCACCTGTGATACTTAGGTTTCTAAAACCACTTACATCTTTATTTGAATCTGCTATTACTGCTTTTGAAGCAGATACTGTTCCTGCAGTTATACCATCTACTAAGTTTAACTCTGATGCAGTTGAGGTTACACCATCAAGAATATTTATCTCGGCCGCAGTAGCAGTGATTACTGTACCATTAAAATTAATAGCATCTAAGTGTGCAGTGCCATCAATATATAGGTCTTTAAATTCTACAGAGCTTGAGCCTAAGTCTATATCATTATCAGTAGAAGGTACAATAGCACCATTGGTAAATGTAACTTGATTTTCACCACCTGTTGATACTGTTATGACATCTGAGCCTGAAAATGTAATTGCTGTATTTGTATCTGCGTCACCAGATATTGAATCTAATTGTATAGCACCTACATTTGATAAGGCAGCATCTCCGAAGTCTACTGCACCTGCAACTGTCAGTGTGCCTGATACATCTACATTACCATTTATATCTACTGTTGTAGCAGCTAATTGTATTTCTGTGTCTGCTACTAAATCTAATTGTCCATCCGTACTTGAATTGATGTATATAGCTGTGTCTCTGAATTGTAACTTCTCTGTAGAAGCAACAAGTATGTCATCACTAAATTCAAAATAATCCTCGTCTTCCATCCATTTGAGAACACCATCAGATGTCTCACCATCAAATGTTATTGTTATATCTGTTCCTGCAGTTCCTGCACCAAAGGTAAGTGTATTACCTAATAGCTTAGTAATAGGACCACCTTCTGCAGTTGTACCATCGTGAGTATGTCCTGTGCTTGATGCAAAGGCTGCTAATAACTGATTAAACTCATCATTGGTATGAGCAGCAGTTATTGTATCTCCATCACTATAAGATGATTGTCTAGTGTATGTAGCTCCCATTTATCTTCTTGCTCCTACTTGATATTCTAACTGAAATCCTTTTAATGAGTATGGTGCAGTAGAACCACCATCGTTAACTCTAAGTGCGACTGCAAAGCCTGACCCTTCTACGGATTGTCTTACTAATGGTTGTGATGAACCACCATATGTTCCAAAACTAGTAGAACTGCCACCATATGTTGTAGTTCCATATATCGCAGCTATGTCACCTGAATCTAATTCATAAGCTGCAGGTCTTGCAGAATCTTTCGCTTCATAGTCGTATCTTAAAAATAAATCTGCATCTATTGTTGACTCAGGTGCAAAGTTTACAATAACACGTTGCATATGTTTACGTATACCTGCATCACCAAAAGTCATATCAGGACCTCTATACTTACCTAATATAGCAGTTCCGTCAAAGTCACTACCTGATTCTTGTCTGTATATGTATCCACCACTATATGCACCATGTAAGGCTATTACATCTCCTGCAGATACAAATGTGTCTGTTGATGCAGGTTTTATACCTCTTAGCTCTGCAAACTCAAAAGTCTGTCCTTTTAGTACGCAGATAACACCTTTGGTTGCATTTTCACCTGTGCCATCTTTTGTAAAGAATATTCTATACTGTGTCTTATCAGGTATAACTATTGAGTCAAACTCAGATGCACTAGATAAGTTTTCATCAAACAAACTCTGCACGTTAGAACTTATAGTTCCTAATTCAACGTCACCAATTCTTGCAGTACCTGCGATTGTACGTAATCCATCAGGTCCTAAGAATATTAAGTCACCTGCAAATTCTTGGATTGTATCTCCGTTAATACATCCTATATCTCTTGTTACTGCAGTTATTGCAAAGTTACTAGTTGATGTTCCTGATAATTTAAATATTCTACTTTGACAAAATATAAATAAGTCTTCACGGAAAACTTTAAGTCCTGTTATTTCGTCATCAACCTTGATACTTCCTGCACCACTACCTGTAGCAAAACTATCTTCATCAAAGGGTACGCTAAATACTAACTCTTGTTTCGCACCTGACATACCTGCGTAAAACATATGTTCTTTAAATGCTACAACAAATTTAGCACCTGTTACTGCAGTGCTTACTTCTCCACCACCACCTGAAGATACATCTGTTGCACTAAATGATGTATTAAATACTGTGGGTGCGTTTGTTCCATCTACTACAATTAACTTATCATTACCATCAAAGTTAAATCTTTCAAATCTATATTTACCTGCGTTTGTTCTACCACTATCTACTGTTGTCCATGAAGAACCTGCAGGGTCTGCAGTAAATATATTTGTTCCTCTTGCTGCTACAACCTTACTTGCAAATGTTGCAACCATCAATACTTTTTCTGATGAAGAAGATGTCTGAGGAACTACTACAGATACATACTTACTAAATCCGTTTATTCTTCTGTAACCACCACCTATGTCAGGTTCAAAGTTTTGTAATTCTAATGCCTCACCCGGTTTCATCATAAAGGTAGAACGATTGAGAACCAATCCCCCTTCACAGTTGAATGCTACAGGTGTTACTTGCGATAAGTCTGCCATTTTAATTTACTCTTATACTTAAATCTGCAGTGCTTGTATATCCTGTTTTTGGTATGAATGTAGACCTTATATACTCAAATCTATTGACCAACAATGTTTGCATATTTTTAATACCTTGCTCAAACCTTTGAAAGTTTAGTTGATATTGTTGTGTCTCGCCTCTATACTGATAAACAAAAGCAGTAGCACCATCAACTATGACTGCCGCAAATCTATCAGGTATTGTTGTTGTGTCACTATGGGCAGACATATCTGTAGGAAAAGAAAAAAAGTCATACTTTAAACTAAATCCTTTAGTAGGAAAAGGATAAAGTAAAAAATTGTTGTCAGGTGTTCTTGCTACATATTGCGGCACGCCTCCATTTTCAAATTGTGCAACTTGCGTGTCATCACTGTGTGCCGCTGCTGTAGTGCTGTTAGCACCTCTAGTCGCACCTGTAAATGTGGTGCTAGATGTTCCTGTATAAGTTATTTGTTCATTGCCTACGAATATAGTTCCTGTAGAATCAAATCCTGTTGTGCTATTAACCGTAATAGTTGTTGCAGAATCTGTTAATGACCCATCTAAGTTTGTAGTTGTTATCTCATCTTCTTGTGTAATATAACTATTTATATATTCATTATAATTTATTACATATAGTCTACCACCACTTGAACCTAAATCTGAATCTTTGACCAATCTAAATGTGTTATAATCTACTGTTTTTGCAGTTGTTGGTATTGTATATCTTACTGTTCCTGGGACAAGTGTTTCTGTTTTTGTTGAATGATTGAAAGGGTATTGAAATTCTTTTTGATTAATATATCTTACAGATTCGTTTATTGCATTCTGTGCTTGAACTTGTATTCCTCTAGCATTAGAAAAGTTACTTGAAGTTAGTTGCACTTCATTTAATCGTGCTAAAACTTTATTAGTTAATGTTAAGTAACTTTCTGCCATCGTAATTCCTAAGTGTGAAGAGGAGCAAGTTGCCCTGCTCCTCTAAATAGTTATGCTAATTGATCTCTATCAACTTCATCAGGCTTATCATCTAAGCCATGACCTGCTAAATCAATAACAGTGGCATACATTCTAAGTCTGCCTGTAGCTGGAGCGGCACCTGCAATCTTAGCATCAATCGTATCTGTAGTAGTTACGAATTGAGTGTAAGTTGAAGCTCCACTTCCGACAATAGTGTTAGTCTGACCATTACTACCTGCGGCACAAAAGCCTGTAGATGTAATATCAGCACCATCAATAATGTCATCACCTGCTGCGAAGTCCATGTCAAGAGTACAACTTGAAGTAAATGCTTTCATTACTTCTGCACCTGCATTTATGACTAAAGTATTTGCAGGGATTTCTAACACCTGAAAGATGTCTCCGTCTGCAAAGCTACCACCTGCTGCTACTAAGTCATCAATATCAAGATAAGCCTCAATATTTCTCATAACATTAGTATTCTTAGCTGATGGCATAGCCACGATAGAGTCGGAAGATACACCAGTGGTATCTTTAGAAGTTAAATCATAAGTTGCCATTTATACCTCCCTTATCCTACGTTATACTTAGCAGTTACGATTGCTTCAGGGCGAAGAATCTTTCTGCCATACATATGCATACCACGAACAATATCAGCAAAAGAATCAGGGTCTCTATAAGTCTCTGTCTTGTTGATTTGCTCTGCAGTTGCTACTGCTGAACTATGTCCTGCAACGATAACACCATAGTTAGAGTTTTGGTTAGCAGTTCCAGATGTACCTGGACCTGTTCCTACTGCAGGTAAGTTATTTGACATATATACGTCAAATCCGTGTATCTTTCCTACAGTTAGTCCTGCTCTTAATCCACCTGATTCGCCAAAGTCACCATTTAGAAGACGTGAATCTTCATCTTTTAAGACCTCAATAAAAGTTGGATGTAGAACTAACCATCTACCATCAGTGTCTACGAACTGAGTATCAAGTAATCTTGCCATTCTTGCAATCACCTGTAAAGGAGTTGCAGTAGCAGTTGCTTGAGCAGTTGCACCACCTAGTCTTGGAGCTATTGGGATAGAGTGGTCACCTGCACTTGAAGTAGTGATGTTACCAAAGCTATCTTTTCTTAGCTTCATGCTTGTCAACAATTCGTCTGAACCTGCAGTTGATACTGCTTTAGTTCCGTTAACTGTTGAGTTAGCTGAACTTGCTACAGCATTGTTAGATGCTTGTGCAAATCCTGACAAATAACCAAGTACGTCTTGGTCATAGTTATCTTTCAGTCTGTATCCTGCTCTGTCACTTGCTAGTTGAGAGAAGTTTACATGACTGTGAGCCTCTTCAATATCGTCTATCTTAAAAGCAAAGTAGTTTGCTTTGTCAATAGTCAATGTGAAGTCTTCATCGTCAAGGTCTTGAGGCTGTACGTTTGCACCTCTAGCATATTCCTTAACGGTGATCTCTGGCTCTTTAATTATCTTTACGGAGTCACCCATGTTGGCAATCTCACCAAAGTAGTCTGAATTGGTGATATTTTCAACAACGGAGTTCTTCCTGAAGGCTAACTGAACCTGCTTAGAGTAAATAACTGGGGAGAAATTACCATTAGGCAGATTACCATAACCTGCTGCAGTTTTAAATGCCATTTTTATCTCCATTGAAATAAACGAATGTATGTCTGAAACATACGACAGATTTCTTGTTATCGGCTAATAGTATATTGAGGTTGTGCGTCTAGTAGCTATTTAAACGCAGGCTCATACCATCAGGTAGGCTTCCAAGGTTTTAAGGTGAGTGTGAGTGTCCTAGAACTAGGGGTCACACGTCTAGTTACATATAGTTATACTTATAAATAACTATTTGTCAACACTTTTATCTAGCAGAACCCGATACATCATATACGAAGTTTCCTGCACGGATTGACTCCATGATTATATCTGAGTTTTTCTCATATTCTTCTGCACTCATGTTCTGCACGTCAGATTCTCTTATCATGTTAGTTTTAGTGTTCGCAGTTGGAGCGTTCTTTTCAGACTTCGGATTAACTGCCATAGCAGCACTTTCAGTGTTCTTGACCTTATCTTTCTTGCCAATACCTCTGTCTGCCTTGTACAAGTCAATAGCTCTAGCAGCTGATCTTGCGTCTTCACTATTTTCGTATAAGGCATCTTGTACCCACTTTGGTTGCTCTTCTGCCCAATCATGAAAATCGTCACTCTCTCTTATGTCTACAAAGTCTGGATGAATCTTCAGTAATTCTACTTCTGCTCTTTCTTTAGTAGCTTTTGCATTTAGTTCATCTATCTCTATTATTCTTTTTTCTAATATGTCAGATTGTTCTTTAGCTTTTTTAATAGCTATTGTCTCTACAATCTTAGCCACATCTGGGTATTCTTTTGCCCATTCTTCTATTTCTTTTTCTGTCTTTGGAAGCTTAATCTCTTTCTTAGTTGCTTTTTCTAATTGAGATTTTAAGTCATCCAACTGCTTTTGAAACTCTCTTTCTTTTTCTTGGGAGTGTCTACGTAAGTCTCCGTATCTTTTCTTGAAAGTTTTTTCTTCAGCACTCTTCGGTTCTTCTTCTTTTTCTTCCACCACTTCTTCTTTAGTTTCTTGAGTAGCTTCTTCAGTTTCACCAAGTGCTTGTTTTTTTAGTAGCTCTAACTCTTCTTCATCTTTTTTAATTCTATCTTCATGAGTAGAAGGTTTAGCCATAAATGCTGCTTTTTTTGGTGTAGCATCTACCACCATTTCTTGTGCTTGTTCAGCCATTTTTACTCTCCTAGGGTTATCGTAGCCATTATTGGGGGATAAGTAGCTAGTATGTGGATTATTAACGTGAAGCTAATCCACCTCGCTTCATCTTCTTAACTTTAGGTTTTCTTCTTAAAAGTCCTTTATTTGTTTTATACTTTTCTCCTACAAAAGCACCTTTGTAATCACCACCACCAAACGCATCAGAAAACATCCCTGAATCATCTTCAGTAACAGAACCAGTATCCTCAAATCCTCCACCATCATCACTTGGGGTATCATCAGGCTGTTGTTGTACAGCAGCTCTTGATTCAGCCTCTAGTTGTGCTAAAGATTTACCTGTAGCTTGTTGTACAGCTTTTTCTGCCGCAGCAGAGAATCTTTGTCCTGCCTCTTTTTCTTCTTGTTCTGTTGTATAGTCATTGTATGCATCTTTTTCTGAATCTGATAACTCGTTGTATGCATCTGTTGCAGACGTGCTAAGATCAAATCCTAAAAATGACTTCTCTTTAGTTTTCTTCCCTAATCTATCAGCTATGTCTTCACCTAACTTAGTTACTTTGTCGTAGTCAACTTCTTTATTAGTAGTTTTGTCAACATATGCGTTTTTGACACTATCAAAAGCTATTGTGTTTTTGTTTAGTTTATCTAAATTATTTACATTTTCAACAAAATCTTTAGCAAACTGCCCTGTTACATCATTTTTTATTTTCATAAAATCTTCAAAGGAAACAGTTTTAGTTATATTGCCTTTTGACATATCCACGGTAGTGCCTTTTGGAGCTTTGCCACCTATAATACCCGGCAATGAAGCTATTCCTAGTATGCCAGGAAGTTGTCCAGGAACATTATACTTTAGGTCAAATGTAGTTGCACCTGTTTGTAATCCAGGTCTGTTAGGGTCTTTGTCTCCACCTATTGATAAAGTAGCTGACGATACTTTTGCACTGCCACTATCATCTCCACCAGTATCTACAGGTTTTACTTTAGTGGTTTCTGTTTTTGTCTCTGGCTTTTTTTCTTCTGTAGGTGTCTCCTCTAAGACAAACCCTTCAGGCACGGGATATAATGGATTGTTTGTTCCCTCAACATGAGGTATCATTCTCACTTGTCCAGTCGCTTTATTTACATATCGTTTATTTGTAGTTTTTACTTGACCTGTAGAGGACTGTGGTAACAGTGACTTAAATGTAGCTGGAGCATACGGAGTGACACCACCCGGTGTATATATCTGACCCATATTAGGATTATACACATTAGGAGTATTCATAGTTGTAACTTGATTAGGCATGGCTGTTGGATTGCCCATAGGGTTAGTTACTACACCACCAACTTGCATTTCCAGTGAATCATCTTCCATATCTAGATCGTCTATAGTGAATGGTATGTCATCAGGAAGTGTTGCTTCATCAGAATTACCCATCTGACCCATGTCTTCCATCTTTTGTAGTCCTGCCTTCGCTCTTTGTCTTAGCTTCATCAAAAAGTCTAGACCTAGATATCTTACAACATCTGCAGGAAAAACGAACTCACCTTCACTAAGTCTAGCTGGTATATCATCTCTTACTTCTTCTTTTGTAGATCCCGGTGGAACTTCATTACCTGATTCTTCATCTACTTCTCCACCTTCATCTTTTAGTCCACCGTCTTCAAACATCTCCATTTGTTTTGGTATGCCACCTTCTTTAAATCCTACACTAGGGTTTTTCTTGAGGTCTTCCATACTTACTACTGTTTTTATACCTCTCATTCTATCTATCAATTTTGCTCTTTTTTCAGCCTCTTCATCTGCTTCACTTGGAGGATAAAATAAATTTCTTGGGTTGCTAAGAGCCTTATTAGGATCAGTTTTAAACTCTATAACTGATTCATTGTAACCCATAACGTTTGGATCAGCGGCCATCTCACTCACCAATTTCATGTCATCATCAGGTCGTTTTTCAGGAAGCTCTTGTTTTTGCATCTCTGCTTTAGCTATATCTTTATCTTTTTTCTTCGCCATTTACTTCATCCCTTAGTAGTTTTAATCTACGCAACATGGCTATTGAGCCTTGACAAGCGTATATGATGTGCATATCTTTTGCCTGTTCCATTGTCTTATGCTGTTGTTCTATCAGCACATCAATGTATTTATTCAGATGGTGTTGGTGACTGACCAGCGGCTTGAGATTGCTGAGTATCTGTTTGTCCACCTTGTGCTACTCCCGAAAATCCTTGTTCTCCAGGTCTAGGAGCTTGTCCTGTACCTATCGTTCCCCCACCTACACCTGTTGGGTCATTTGGATTAAGACCTGCGGGTGGTTGTTGTTGTGGCATATCCCCTCTAAATTCTTTTAGTAACTCTGCTTGTCTTGCTGCTTCATCCATGTTGTTAGTAACTTTGTCAGGGTCTAAGTCCATAGCCTTTGCTATTTCACGAATGATAAAGTTAAACTTAGCAAATGGAGCAAGTGCAGGGTTAGACGCAGTTTGTAAGAACTGCATAAGTCTTTGTGACCTAACTTCGTTAGCCATAAGACTTTCTGTGCCTCTTGCCTTGACTTCTAGATCACCTCTTATTTCAGGGTCAAAGTCAAATTGCATATTAAATCTAAATAAACCCTCGCCTAAAGGTTTTAATAAATAGTCATCTATATTTTTTATTACAGTCTTTATACTACCACTTGCAGCATTCATTAACATAGATATACCTGATGCAGTTCTACCCACACCTGTTACACCTGTTTGACCATGAGCAAATGATGGAAAGCCAGTGCTCTCGTCTGCTAACACTCTTGCTTTATCAAACAACTGCATATTCTCATTTGATACGTTAGGGAACTTAGTTCCAAATATAGCTTGACCCGGAGCACCACCTTGTCTTCTAAATATCTTTCCCGGATACACGGATAGGTCTTGCCCTGGCACTAGGTTTGTTTCATCTACTTCTATGAGTAAGTTGCCTGATAATACTGCGTTGTCTACAGCCATTCTCATAAAGCCATTCATTAGAGTTTGTGTGTCATCCATATTCTCTGCTAGACCAACACCAAAGAATGAGTACGGATTTAACTCGTATGGTGCGGCCATGTAAGGTATCTTTGCAGGTTTGAATGGGTTTAACACTGCTCTTAAAACTCTACCACCACATACCCAAATATTAGCTTGTAGTTCGTCAAAGTCTTGTAGCTCTTTTGGTATATCTACTTCTTGTTCTTCTAGCATTGCAGTATCAATCATACCCCAATACTCAAAAACTTCAAATCTTTCTACATAGTTTTCTTGGTTATAGTCTGTTAGATCATCTTCCCAATACTTCTTTACGTAGTTCTCTCCATCCATGATAACGCTCTCAATAACGTTTTCTCTAAAGAATGGTCTACGTTTTAAAGAACGTAACTCTGTTCTTGACATCTTATGTCTTTCAATAACGTATTGTGCTTGATCTATGTTTGTAGAGTCAGGGTCTGGATAGAAGTTCCAAACAGACACATGACTTATCTGTGGTGTTGTTTTAAATGTAGGATCATACTTGCCTTCTGCATCCCAATTAGGATATTCTTTATCTAAAGCAAAAGGTCCTTTCATAACTCCAGTTCCAAATAGAGACATCTCAAATGCAGTGCTTCTTAAATGTTTGTTAGCTCCTGATTCCTCTAGTTGGTCTGTTATTTTCTTTTCCATACTTTTTGCCGCAACCATCGCAGGACTGAACGTGATCGCTGTAGGAGTTTTACCCACACCTTCTTCAAGGTTTTTAATTTCTGATAAGTCATCTTGCAAAGGTCCAAGCCTATCAAGTAAACTCTTTTCAGTAGAGCCTTTAGGGAGTTCCATGCCATCGCCACTGAAACCATAAGGTGAAGTGATTGGAGAATCTCCACTAAGCTCTTCAGGTTTTTTCGGATCAAAGTTAACATCTTTCGCTACTCCTTCTGGTAATGTTGTAGGTTCTATGCTAATGGGAAACTTATTTCCTGCAAACAAAACATCAACTATTTGACCATAAGCAGCCAATGTTTTTGTTTTAGTTATCTTTATAAATACTCTAGATTTTTCTGCTTCAGTAAACTGAACATCAGGACCATAGATTCCTCTGTAGTTTCTGTAAGCTCTTGTCCATCTAAGTTCATCTTCGTATCTGTAGTCTTCAGACTTTTTGAACTTAGTCATTACATAGTCTGCTAATTTAGAAGCTGAAGAGTCATCTTCAGTGTCGTTTTCCTTAACGTCATTTAAAGCTATTGCTTCTTCTTCTTCTAATAAAATATCTTCTTCTGCCATATTAATATCCAAATGTTGCGTCTGCTACAGGCATACTACTTTTTGGTCTACCTATAGGGTCATAGTCAAATATACTAAATCTAGGTCTTGACATAATGCCATATCTTAATGCGTCATAAATATGGTCTTCTGCTCTAGTATCCACATCTTCAGGATTCTTTTTGTCTAGAGGTATTGCTGGTAGTTGTGCTATACTATTCATACACGTATTAAAAAATACCATTCTTGGTTCTTCTGTAAACTCATCTATCTGTAGTCTTCTATGTATCTCGTTTTTACCTGATACTCTACTACCTTTACTTCTATCAGATGGTCTAAACCTACAACCTCTTTGTATCATCTGTTCAGCCAAAGAAGGACCAGTATCGCCACGTTTATGCCAAAGAGAGCTATCCAAAACCCCATACTTAATATTTCCATCTTCAGACTCTAAATCTAGTATCATATCTGCCAAATCTGTGGCAAGGACTTTGCTAACATACAACTCTCTATATATAATAAGTTGCTCGTCTGGAGAAACAGCAAACCACAGCACAGCACTATAAGAACCATAACCATAGTCACAAGCACGAAATTTAACCCAATTTCTTGGAATGTCAAAAGGCTCAATAACGTGAGTATCCCTACTAAACTCAGTGAAAGCAGCACCCTCTTTAATATCCCAATCACCCTCAAGCAACTGTTTACGTTGGTGTTCAGGGAGGGATAGAAGCATTGCTTCATAGTCTCCTTGATTTGAGAGGTATGGGTTGTCAGATAATCTAGCAGGTATGAATCTTCTTTTGAAAAGTGCTTCGCCTGCTTTACTATGCCCATCAGGATATTTAAGAACTTGTCCTGTCTCAATGTTTGTGGCATCAAATGCTCTTCCATAAGGTGCTGGATCAATAAACATCTTCTTAACCCATTGATGACCCGGACCTCCTGGGTTAGTTGTCGCTCTCATGTACACTGGTAAATCAGTGGCAGTAGAACGTAGTCTTGACCTCATGTAGTTCCAAGCAAATGGTGTTGCCCACTGTGTTAATTCGTCAAAGCCTATCCAACTAAAAGCTAAACCTTGATATCTTAATACGTCATCATCTCGGTCTAGGTAGGACATCCACAGTCTTGCACCTGATGGAGCTACCCATTGCATCTTTCTTTCTGACCACTTTATACCCTTGTATATTTGAGGATATAATTCTCTTGACTTCCAAACTAGTTCTCTTAGTTCTTCTGTCGTGTGTCTTAGTAACAATCCACTAAACTGTGGATGATTCATATAACGTAGTGGATCTGCTAACATGGCATATGATTTACCACCACCTGCTGAACCACCATATAGAACTTCTCTTTCGGGTGATGCCAAGAACTCTGTTTGAGGACCTTCGTTAGGTCTAAAAACTATATTTTGTTCTTCTTGTGGTACAGCCTCTATATCTTCAACGATACTAGGCTTTTGCACCCGTTCTTTCTTCTTCGTAGGCTTTCGCTTTTTGTATTGCCTTTTCTGCCCATTCAGTCCATGACTTGAGAGTTCTAGCTTTGTTCTTACGTTGTCGCTCATTCATTAATCTTTTTCTTAATCCTACGTGAGATATATCTCTTCCTGTTTTTGTTGTCAACCAATTTGCAACTTGTCTGTACGAATATTGCTTTACATATTGTCTAGCAACTTCTATGGCTTCTAACTCAAAAGGTATAGGGTCAAGTAAATTAGAATCTTCTTCGTTAACCTTATAACCAAAAGGCACTATTCTTGCTATACGTGGTATCTGTATCCACTCTTTATCTTCTTTTAAATCTGTTGGTTGTGGTAGCTTCCACTTACCTAAACTTCTATTCATTGCTTCTTTTTTATATTATTAACAAAAGTTACAGGGTTGACATATTTTTTAGTAGTTAGTCCACCTGTTTTAAAAAAAATGTATCTTATTGGCTCATCATCGCCTATTTTATGTACAGGTGCTGAACCACCAATTATCCCTCTTAAATTTGTTTTGTAGCCAAGGGATTTAAGATTTTTATGAACTTGAGAAGCCTTTAATCTTCCTGCTGACCATTCATGGATAGATTTAGCCACTGCTATTTCTGTTTTTTCATCCATGTTACTACCCCTTCTTTGGTGGTAATATCATCACACCACCAGATGCTTCTACTTGTACCTTCTCAGTTTTAATCAAACCTACTCTGTCAAGTAATTCTTTTGCTGCACCGAGTTTATCTCTAATACCTAACTGTGTTGGGTCATCCATACCACTCACCATAGCAACTGCGGCCTTGGGTGCATTTCTACTCATGTATAGCTGTGTAGCCTCCATGATCTCATCTTTCATAGATGCAACAACTGCTGATGTGGATGAGTTCTCAGAATATCCTGCTAACAACTTAGCTTGTACAGGGTCTCCATTAGCTTTGTCAAACAAAACTTCTAGAAACAACTTCTGTCTATCCGTTAGTTCTCTACTCAATGTGGTATACCTTGTGTTAAAACTCTGTCTATTAAACGCTGTGCTCTGTTGGGTGTCTGTCTGTACCAACGTGAGTCTTCCATCTGATTTGCCATTTCTTGATAGTCATTGTTGTTGACTGCAGCAATCATGTTCTTAAATTTACTTAGAGTTGGTCTTCCTAATTGAAAAGACATATTTGCCAATACTCTTTGTATCTCTTCGGGTAGTCCATCAAAGTCATCAAAGATTTGTTTACAGTCACTTATAGAAACTTGTATGTCTCTTTCAAACCAATCATTTACTTGTTCATGTGGTACAGGGTATCCTATAGGTTTACCATAGTAATCTACATCCCATTCTGTGATAAGATGCCCAATACCCCCGGTTAGATGATTTTCTGAGCATAAATACAACTCATATTTTATACCCTCGTCATTAGCTATCTCGTCTTGTAGCTTAATTAAATTCATCGCCTAAGTCCTAATTTCATTTGTTGTTTACGTATTTCTTTTACGTGTAGATGCCAAAAATAGTTTCCCACTTTACTAATTATAGCAGAAATCTTTAAAAATGTCAAGGCTTTCCAACTCATTTCTTTTTCAACATCTTAGCTGCTTGTCCTACACCTTTAATACCAAATGATGCAGATATGGCTATATACAACAGATACTGATACCAATCAGGTAATGTAGCTAATATCTCAAAGCCTTCTTTTACATATTCTCTCATACCCGGAATAAAGACTAGTATAGCAGGAGCTAGTAGCACAACTAATGCAAATTCGTCTTTCCAAGAATCCACTGTTGCATCTGCCATCTTGCCTTCCCACGCAACTTGACCTGTTGCAACCTTTTCTGCAACAGTAGCACGAGCTTTTGCCTCTGCAACTTTAGCTTGTCCATCTGCCTTTGTTTTTTCTATTTTGTTTTGAAACCACGTTCCTGCGAGATTTGCTATTGGCCCTATTAGTGCTTGTATCATTTTCTAGTTTCTCTTTTATTCTCTCTTGTTTTAATTTTTCTTTTACTTTAGCTGAATCTACGAAAGCTTGATGTTTTCTTTGCAATCTTGCGGGGTTGCTTAGAAAATTGTTTACCTCTTCTAGTTGCTTTGCGTTTAGCAGCCGAAGAGGCGGCGTATTCAGAGGGCGATAAAGCTTTAATTGCTTTTTCAGGTAAGTAACGCTCACCAGTTGCTTTACTCCCTTGTGTACTAGGTTTACCAGACTTGGTTCGCCATTTTTGTTTTGTCCACGCAACTAATGACCTCTGTGATTTTGCAAGTGCCATGCTTTATCCTACATACACAAATCTTCATATTTAGTTGTATGAAGTCTATGTTTTGCTAATTCTCTAGCATCGCTTATGCCAACTCTGCTATTGTACTTTAAAATATTTATTAACCAACTTATCATAATTTTCCTGTCCATTTACCAAGAACCCATGCTAATAATCCTGCAAAGAACAATAACATTATAAATCCTATCCCATACCCTGCATATTCTATTAATTCTTGCCTACGTTTTTCTGCCATCTTTTCTTGATAACGTCTTGACTTCCTAGCCTCTGCTTGAAACTGTTGCCAATCTTGCCAAAGTCCGGGTCTCCCTGCATAAATCATTATCTCTTTAAGTTGCTTTTCTTGTTCTGCAATTTTTTCAAGAGCCATAAACTCTTCTAAATCAGAACCTCCTACACCTTTAGCTTTTTGTTTCTTTGCTTTCTTTTCTATTTGCTCTTTAGCAAACACAAAATCAGATATTTGTTTTGCACACCCTGAAAGTTCTTTTCCGTTTGACACGAAATTTTTTATTATACCGAAAGCAGCATTAGCTGCGGCTAGTTCTGCTAACATTTTACCTTTTCCTTATGGGTTTACAATATGCAGTTATACGTAAAGTAGGTCCTTCCTCCTGTGGTATAGGGGGTTGTTTATGCAGTCTTTCTGCAAAATATAGGCATCTATCTAAATCTTGGAAGGTTTGTGTTTGGTCTATTACTCTTACTCCCATCATAAACACAAGCACAAACTCAATCATACAGGTGCTCCTAACACCTCTTCTTCTTGTTCTTCATGGCAGTCACAGTTGCAATCTTCACAATCACAGTCATAACATTCACAAGTATCACATCTTTTTCTTTTTTCGCTCATTTGCTTTCTTTAAACTTTCTTTTGCTTTTTTAAATATCGCTACAACTTCAGTCTTGCCCATCACTTTTGCTCGTTGTTCAGCAACAGTAAGGATTTGTATCTTTCTCGCATATGGTTTATTGATTTTTTTAACTTTTGCAACGGTTGCTCTTGCATCGGCTGGGGTGGCGAACTTGATGCTAACTGTGTCTTTAGGGTTTTCATCCGTATATAAGCGTCTGTCTGATCCTTTGGGTTTTTTACCTGTGCCAACTTTAGGGTCTCTTTTCTTTTTTGCCATTAGTTTCTATATCCACCACCTGCTTTTTTATAAGCCGCGGCTAACATCTGAGCTTTTCTAGCTGACCATTGTCCAGGAGCACCACCTTTTCCCCCCGCTTTGATTCTATTAAATATTCTTTTACGGAGTTCGGGTTTGGTATAATTACCTGCCTTATTTACTGTGCTTTTACTTTTTTTCTTTGTAGTTTTTTTTCTAGTTTTCTTTTTTGCAGAACCACCTTTTCGTAACTCTAATTCTGATAAAGCTTTTGCTTGACCTGCATGAGCTTGACTAGCTTTTTTAAGTTTTCCTGCGACTTTTTTTATTGTCGCTTTTGCTTTTTCTGTCATTAGTGTCCTCGTAAAGATTGTTAAAGGTAACTGAAGGGTCTAAGTAAGACTCATGAGATTCTGCAGAGTGTATCCATTGTGATGGTGTAAAATCAGGAGCACCATCTCCAGTTCTCCACAAAGCAGGACTTGTCGCTCTCACTCTGTTGTTTGGAAGTGCAACTATGTTGCCAGTCCATTTACCTGCATCTAACAAATACAGTACGTGTGACTGTTTATGTTGTGCAGGATCATCTGCTATATCGCTATCTGTGTAGTCTACAGTAAATAAGTATTTGCCTGTATAGAAATCATTGTCAATCTTACATAGCCACGGAGAAGAACTTACTCTGTCCATAACTATAACTGAATGATGCCTTGACTCACAATCCCAAGGTTGACACAGATGGTCTTCCATTGGCTCTGCCCAATCATCTACGGGTATGTCTGCGACTAAAGCTTGAATAGGCATTCTTGCCCACATTGCACCACCATGCACATTTTCTTCGGGTCCTCCTTCCATGTCTATCTCACATCCAGTGAAAACGACTTGGAAACTTAAAGACCTATCTGGTATGGTGTTTACTGCAAATGCCATTGCGTGAAGGAACTCACCGTGATAGTCTTGATGATTACAAGTGAACTCTCTTCGTACCCAACACTTAAAGTGTGGTACGTTGCTTATTAGATAAGACATTATCTACGTTTAGCAGCTCCACCCCTTGAGTACATCTTTGTTTTCTTTTTCATGCCTGCACCACCTCGTGCATACATTTTTGTCTTTTTCTTCATTCCCGCACCACCTCTTGCGTACATTTTAGTCTTCTTTTTTCCATGCATCGGCATAGTTGTCTCTCCCTTATGACTTTTTATTTTTCTTACGAGCAGTTTTTGTTCTTGCGTAAGATCTATTTTTTGAACGAGGAACTACTTTCAATTTACTTTTTTTCTTTGAAGCATCTCCACCCACATGGTGAACATCTTTTTTGTCACCTTTTTTAACTAGACCTTTACGTTTCATAATACGTCTAGCTAAATTTCTATTTACACGTTTCTTTTTACGTGACTTTGATTCGTTAGCATATTCTTTTTTATAGTCACGCTTAGACATCAAACCCCATATTTCTTACAGCACCTCTGCCTTTTTGTGTTTTAGCGAGTTCTCTAAGTCCTTTGTTTGGTAGGTTATCTACTACAGTAGCTCCTGATGAAGCATACAAGTGTCTCTTTCCACTCGCCATTCCACCATAAGCCATACCTTTAGGTTTGCCTACAGCTATTATGATAGCAAGTTTATCTTTTTTCATTTTCTTTTTAGCCATAGAACAATCCCCCTTTTCTCATGTCTGTGTGTCCTTTTTTAGATTTGCTTTTAATATTACCTTGTGTACCTTTCATAGCAGCACGAGCAGCCGCAGAACCTGTACCACCAAACTTTGCCATAAGTCTCTTTCTGTCATCCTCATTAGATGCAAAGATGTTACCCTTCAAGCCAAATCCCACATTACCACCTGCTGTGATGTTTGTTCTCTTTGGTTTGTCCTCTTTTGGTGGAGATATTTTCTTTGTCTTAAAAGTTTTTACTTTTACATCTCTTAGCTTTTTTAGAGGTTGAGTGTTTTGCTTCTTTTCTAAAGGTTTAGTCTCTGAGGTCTTCTTGTTGTCGCTAACCTTCACATCTTTCTTTTTAGGCATACTTTCCATTTTTTCAGGACCTGTAAGTTGCCCTAAAGTAAATGCTCCAGCCGTAGTTAAAGCAGTTAAAGTTTTACCTGGATTACGAGTTATGATGTTTCCAGGCTTCTTCTGATCTTTAGGTTTGTTATCTTTAGGTTTTTTGTTTTGCTGAGTTTTTTTCTGTTGATTTTTAGGCTTAACCTGTGAAGTAGGTTTAGTTTGTGTTTGTACTTTAGGTTGGTTCTTCGTAGACTTTTGAAGCTTCTTAACTTGATTGAGCTTAGTCACTTTAGGAGCATTCTTAGCTTTCTTGCTATTCTTAGCAATCTGCTTAAAGCCTTGCTTCTTTAGAAAATTAAACACAGATCTAGTGCCTGCTTGTAAAACAACACGACCTAACTGCATTACGATGGGTATAAACATAGCCCCCATTATTTCATCTTCTTTTTAGGTTTTAGGCTTACTCCACCATAACTCATTTTTTTCTTGGTAGGCTTTCTTGTCTTGCCTGTCATAAAGTTCATGTAGTCTCTCAAAGATAATCCACTCTTGTTTAGATCAGCTTGTGTAACTGCGGCCTTTCGCTTTCCATCTTTACCCATATAGTATAAAGATCCTGCCTTCTTCGCAGCGGCTATTGTTTTGTAGTCTCTGAAAGATTTAGGAGGAGCTAAACCTGCAGACTCACCACTTGTTTTTTTCTTTTTAATTTTGCCACCTAGTGCTCCTGGAGACATACCTGTTGGTCTTTTCTTTTTCATTGCTTCTGATAGTCCAACGTCTACCTTGCCTAGTTTCTTCTTCTTTAGTTTAGGACCTGCAATGTATTTATCAAAGATAGAACCAAGAGTTTCTTTGTTTTTCTTACGTATGTCAGCTTTTCTCTTCTGTTCTTTCATCGCAGCAGGTGTCTTCTTAGGTGACTTAACATTTGGATCGTCTAGTCCACCTGTCATTTTTTTAGTTAGCTCTCTTTGCTTTTTTCTTTTCTTTTGTTCTTCAAGTATCTTTTTTCGTTTCTCTAAGTATGACATAGTAAATTTCCTTTCCTACCATTTCACTTTATGACTCCAATACTTAGCCGATAGCTTAGTAGTGGGTTTTCCTTGAGCATTATGTCTAGCATAATAACTCCTCTTACGTGCCTTATCCTTTGCAGAGGTAGGATTTTTACCAGCACCTTTAACGCCCTGTTGCCCAAATCTAATCAGTTTCATGTTGTGACCTTCTGCGGCCAACACCATATGTGACTTAGTTTTGTGATCAGGAGTTCTTTTGGGTTTATTTACACCCTTCAATCCATGTTTCTTTAGTAACGCTGCTCTTCGTTTCTCGTGTGCCATTGTGTTTTAACTTTGCCTTCTTCAAGCATACATTTATATTTTAAAGCATAATAGTTTGGCATATATGAGGGTAACTCTACAGCTATCTCATACGCTCTTGTAACACATTGCTTTTCTGTTTTGTATGGACCTTCTAAATCTTCTAGTGTATGGCATACATTAGTTGTGCCTACTAGACAAACAAGCACAAATGCTTCAAACATCCTCTAACATTCCCTCTGCCTTCATAGCATTCTCTACGTGCTTCAGCGTATAACGTTTACCTGTCTTTGCTTCTATCGCAGCACGAATATAGAACACGGAACTGTGAGGAATATGTAACTTATGTAAAGTATTTGTACGAATAGCATCGTAAAATGATTCTAAAATATTCTCTGGTGTATATAGTTTTACTGATTTTTTACTCATTGTCAAGAAACAATTTATTTAGCACGGAAATTATTGGGGTAATTTTAGTTTAACTATGTAGTTATACTGTTTATTATAGTTATATACTACTTATAGTTGACTATTTAGTTTTACTATACATAATTATACTCGGTTTTTGACTCTTTGTCAAGTAAAATATTTTATCTGCGTTTTTACTGCCCAAAATGTACCCTTTTTTATATACTAATCTGCAGCATTTCAACAGTTAGTTAAGTGGTTAACACTTGAAATACCTAATCTGTGTATATATCCATGATACGTACTACTACCAGGGGTGTACCCCCAGCCCCCCCATGCCAAAAAATCGCCATACCATAGCCAAAAATAAAAAATATTCTATTGATATTACTTAAAATTATCTAATTTCTAGAAACTGTTAAGAAAACAGTAATTAGTTAGAGCTAAAAACGTCATAGTCTAAGACATTTTTTTATTGATAGTTTCTATTTAGAATATTTAAACATATATCTATATATTTTTTGAAGCTTAAAACAAAATATCTATATACATGATAGCTATACTTAATTTCATAAGCTTATATATAAATATATTGACACTATTGGTAAATGCTTTAATATCTATATTGAAGCTTAAAAAGTTTCACAATTTTAATTTAGCAATATGAAAGGTAAAACAATGTTAAATTTATTTAAAAACAAAACTACTAAAGAAACTAAAGTTAAAGCCAAAACCATTTTTCAAAAAATAGATATTAATTCTAGCTTTGAAAATATGACTAATACATGGGATAAGCTAGACCAATATAACAAAAAATCCCATAAGGGTTTTATGGAAAGCTTGGAATATGAGTTAGCTATTGGTAGCAATATGGCAAAAATTGAAGAAGCTGTAAAAAACTCTAAGAATAAAAATAAAGCTAAACATGATTTATATTCTAAATGTGGATATGGTAAACATACTACTAATGAAAAAAATCAAAGTAAGTTTTTATATTGTGAAGAAAGATTTACTAGTCAAGATAGTGCTAGAAAGTTTTTAAATCTTAGAAAGTTAGCTTTTCAACATTCAACATTATTCATTAAATATTGTAAAGATATTGAAGCTACAAGTTTTCAATTCACTTTCATTAAGTTTAATAATGAGATTTTAAAACCAATGAAGAATGATAATAATGAAGGTAAACAAGCTTCACATTCTAGAAAGACTAATAAACAAGCTAAGACTAACAAAAAAGAAAATGTTAAAAGTAAAGCTTCTTTTGATAGTCAAAAAATGCTAGACAAAATTGTTAGTAATAAATCTTATAAAGAATTATCTAATGAGGAATTAGCTAAACAATGTTTAGTTTTAATTGAGGTTATGTATGCTGAAAATGGCATGGAATTTTCAAAACTCATGACTAATGATAAAACTAAGAGCACTATCTTAAAAGCTTTAAAAATAGCATAAACTTAAAAACATAAACTTTAAAATTAGCCTAGTTTTTTACTAGGCTTTTTTTATGCCTTAAATTAATTACAATATATTCTTATAGCTATCATATTTTTTATGGTAGCTTTTTTTATGTCTTTAAAAAGTGTCATAGACTATGACGTTTTTCTTTCCCTATGCTCATAAAGGTCATGACTACGGTCATAACTAGAGAGGTCTTGAGCAGATCAACTAT
>Ga0209348_1000403_pt1 | contig 23217 bp, 25 predicted proteins | sample ETNvirenome_2_30_FD_184065 | JGI IMG/M metagenome (GOLD analysis project Ga0209348, IMG submission 184065) | Marine viral communities from the Pacific Ocean - ETNP_2_30 (SPAdes) (version 2) | ecosystem: Environmental > Aquatic > Marine > Oceanic | place: Pacific Ocean | collected 2013-06-22
TAACTATAATGTGTGATAAATTATTGTTTGATAATATTATACTTATAAATCAACTTAAAAAGAATACAGAAAGTTTTTATAAATTAGATAATTAATTTATTTTTATATTTATATATAAATGTATTCTCTCAAAGAATTAAATATTGATTTTTATTCTGATGTAAATTGTTTCTATTGTAATAAAGCGAAGGAGATGTTTAAGAAAGAAGGTGTTATTGAATTTTTTAATATAAAAGAAACAGAGCCTTTGCCTAAAAATGTAGAGGGTGTTCCTTATTTCTTTTCAAATACGACAAAAAGATCTCAATTAGGATGTCCTACTTCTGTTGATAATTTGATAAAAAAATTAAATGGAGAGGGTGTTGTTAGGGAAAATGATAATAGTGTGAATGATGATAATGATAATGGTACAATGTTAGGTTTATCAATTACATTAGTAGTTTTATTTTTAATTTTTATAATATATTTATTTTATAATTATAAGAAATGAATATTTCTTTATTTTTTTTCTTAAAATTCAAATTAAAACAATTTTTCAAATATAATTGGGAAACAGATAGTTTTAATGAAATGATGAAAATAGTAACAAATGAAGACGTAATACAAACAACAAATGTTTTATTAAAAAAACTTGGTAATGATGAGAAAACAACAAAAAAATTTTTATCCTGTTTTATGATAGTTAAAAATAGAAATTTAGTAGTTACAAATGAAACTAAACTTGAAAATGACCTGATACATACAAGCAACATAATAATTGATATACTGAAACAATTAGATTCTTCAAAAAATACTATTCAAATGTATTTACTCAGAAAAAGATTTAATAAAATATACTCTTTATACATACAACAATTTGATTTATGGAAAAAACAGGATGAACTAAACATAGTAAATAATCTAAGTTTAATGTACTTTGATTTAGAAGCGGATAAACAAAAAAGATATGAAAATATTGATAATGAAACAAACAAAGCATTTATTGATAATATAACTATTGAACAACAAAGACTTATTGAAAAAATTGAATTAATTGGTGGAAAAGAAGGTTTAGAATATCTGGATTCTCTTAAAAAAGAAATTGATGCATACAGAAATAATTTGAATGAATTATATTCTTCTATTGATAGAAATATGCATAATGCCTACTGGAATAGTATTAAAATGGAATTAATCAAAAATCCTCCGAATTTTATGGTAATTATAAACTTATTAAATGAATTGAAAGACATGTTTATAAAATGCAATCCAAAATTAAAAGAAGAATTAGATAGCAATATAGACATTGATTTTATTAAAGAAATGCTAAATAGAGGAGTGATTAATGATAATTACATACTTAATATGAGTAATTACATTATAAAAACATTAAGAGATTTACAATCAGAAGAACACGATAAAGAACTGGATAGTTGGGCATCTGATATGAACGAAATGTTTATAAAAGAAGGTAATTATAGCGAATACTTTCCTATATTTTTCAGATATATTTTTGAAAGCATAGAAATAACACAAAAAGAAATGTATATATATAATTTTTTAAAGCAGAAAAGAGAAGAAAATTGATTTTTTAAAATACAAATTCTATAAAATTAGTACATCTCATGACGAATCAAATAAATAATACAGAACTAAATTCACAGGATATGAATCATTTATCTATAATAATATTTACACCATTTATTTTATGCTTTTTAGCACCAATTATGCCGGTTATTTTATATATGTTTATTATGATTTTTATTTTACCAATCAAAATAGCATATGAAGTCATAAAATATATAATAAATCTAATGATACCGAACTAAATCCGAACTAAATCCTAACTAAACCAATTAAACCAATTAAACCCTCATTAAGTTGTTTTACAGCTTAATTGGGGTTTTTTTGCGTTAAGATAATTATTAAAAATGATTTTAATAATTATGTAATAATTAAAATAAATGGATAAAGCCGTTTTTACATATGATTGGAGTATAGAAGAAAATGAAGATGATGAAGAAGGCAATACTATTAGAATTTGGGGATTAGATGAAAATAATGATACGGTATGTTTACAAATAGAAGATTTTAAACCATATGTTTACATGGAATTACCCAATGATTTAACATGGACTCCATTACAGGTTAAATATTTAAAAAATAAAATAAAAGAAATTTTATATAATCAAAAACTATTTATATCATATGAATTAGTATGGAGGAAGAAATTATATTATGCAAATATAAATAATAAAGGAGAATACAAAGAATACCCTTATTTGAAGATGTATTTTAATCAAAAACAACATATAAAAAGATTATACTATATATTGAATGGTAAGAACAATAAAACACCAAACCAGTTTAATGTTATGACAATTGGTAGAATAAAAGTTAAACTGCATGAGCATAATGCAAGTTCTATATTACAATTGACATGCTTAAGAAACTTACCTACAGCAGGATGGATAAATTTTAAAGGGAAAAAAATTAAAAAAGATACACATTGTAATTATCAGTATAAAGTAAAATGGACAGATTTATCACCTAATAAGGACTTAGATTTTATACCAAATCCACTCATTCTGAGTTTTGATATTGAAGTAAATAGTCATAATATAAATAAATTTCCAAAAGCAATTAATCCTAAAGATGAGATATTTCAAATATCCTGTCATTTTAATAGACAGGGTGGAGAAGATGAAACATATCTTCTTACATTAGGTAAAATATATGAAACAAATTCACTTCATAAAAAAACAAAAATATTACAATATGATTCTGAAATGTACCTATTGCTTGGACTAAATAAATTAATTATTGAAAAAAATCCGCAACTGATTATAGGTTATAATATATTGAATTTTGATATTCCATACATGATTGATAGAGTATTAGAAATATATGGATGTCTAAATGAATTTAACAAAATGGGATGTATTAAAGATAAATCATGCCCGGTAAAAGAAATAAAATGGTCCAGTAGTGCATACAGATCTCAAGAATTTAGATTTTTAGATTTACAAGGAAGATTATGGGTTGATTTGCTACCTCTTGTAAAGAGAGACTATAAATTTAATGATTATAAATTAAAAACTGTTTCAACATTTTTTCTTGGTGAAACAAAAGATCCTCTTGATGCTAAAGGTATATTTAATTCTTATAGGAAAGGTATGGAAGGAGGACAACGTGGTTCAGATGCATTAGGTATTGTTGGAAAATATTGCGTGCAGGACTCTGTTTTGGTTACTAAATTGTTTCATAAAATTCAAACATGGGTTGGATTATGTGAAATGGCTAAAACATGTAATGTACCGATATTCTATTTATATACACAAGGTCAACAAATTAAAGTCTTTTCTCAGGTATATAAAAAATGTATGCGAAATAAGATTATAGTAGAACATGAAGGTTACATACCGAAAGATGATGAAGAATATACAGGTGCTACCGTGTTTCCTCCTGTTCCGGGTTTATACAATAAGGTGATACCTTTTGATTTTGCAAGTCTATATCCAACTACAATTATTGCATATAATATAGATTATTCAACATTAGTTACGGACGAAAACATACCTGATGATATGTGTAATATTATTGAATGGGAAGATCACCAGGGATGCGAACATGATACAACAATTAGAAAAACCAAAACCAATAAACTAATTTGTGCTCATAGAAAATACAGATTCCTAAAAGAGCCAAAAGGTGTTATGCCTGCATTGTTAGAATATCTTTTAGATACAAGAAAGAAGACAAAAAAGAAAATGAAGGAATTTAAATCTGAATTAAAAAGATGTAATAATGAAGATGAAAGGATAAGTTTAGAGAAGAAAATTGTTGTTTTAGATAAAAGACAATTAGCATATAAAGTAAGTGCAAATAGTATGTATGGGAGTATGGGAGTAAAAAGAGGATATTTACCATTTTTACCGGGAGCAATGTGTACAACAGCAAGAGGTAGACAGTCAATAGAGTTGGCTGCAAATAAGATACAAACTTTATATGGAGGACAATTGATATATGGGGATACAGATAGTTGTTATATACATTTTCCAAATTTAGAAACAAGCAAAGAATGTTGGGATTATGCTTTATATGTGGAGAAGGAGGTTTCAGAATTATTTCCGAGTCCTATGAAATTAGAGTTTGAAGAGGCTATATATTGGAGATTTTTTATATTATCAAAGAAGAGATATATGGCGTTGTCATGTGGTGAGGATGGTATTTTGGATGATAAGATTGAAAAGAAAGGAGTTTTATTAGCAAGAAGAGATAATAGTAAATTTATTAGACTTTTTTATGAGAATATTATTATGATGATATTTAATGGAAGTGGTGTTAAAGATATATTAGACAAGGTTATAGAAATTATTAATAAATTGTGTAGTGGATTTTATTCTGTAAATGATTTTATTATTACAAAAGCTATTAATGGTAAGGAAGATTATAAATTCAAAGAATTACCGACTGATTTGAAGAAGAGAAAGAAGAGATTAAATGATTTGAATATTTATTGCGATAGTGACAAAGATTATATTAATTTATCCAAGGATAAACTTAATGAATATAAACTTAGATGTTTACCGGCACATATCCAATTAGCCGACAAAATGATGAGTAGAGGAACAAGAGTTGATGTAGGTAGTAGATTAGGATATATTATATGTATGGGTAAAGGACATAATTCTAAACAATATGATAAATTGGAAGATCCTAATTACAAGAAACAACATTCGATTGTAAAATTAGACTATCTTTATTATTTAAAATTGTGTATTGCACCTTTAGATCAATTATTGAGTGTTGGATGTAAAGTTAATGATTTTGTAAAAAAACAATATAATTTGAGATTGAAAAGATGTGATATATTAAATGATATAAATACACTACATCAAAAGTATGAATTTATAAATTAATTTAAATAAGACATGCAATATATAAATGTCTTATTTATTTCAGGCGAAAACAAACGAAGGATATGTATTTAAAATACTGACTGAGATTTTATTGTTGAATTTAAAAAGTTGTTGTTTCACTCTTACAGAGGAGGGAGTATATTTAAATCAAATGGATACGCAAAATAGGATATTATTTAATTTAAAATTTATTTCTAATAATTTTCAGTTATATAAGTTTAATTATAACGAAGTTAAAAATATTGGTTTAAATTTAAATTATTTGCATAAGATGTTAAAGACAGTAAAAAAAAAAGATAAATTAGAATTTTTTATAAAAGAGGATAATAAAAATAATTTTGGAATAAAGGTGACACCGAATGATAATTCAAGAGTTACTGTATCTTATATAACTATTCATAATTTACAAAATATAGATATACAGGCACCTGAAATAGATACAAAACCAATTTTAATTGCTTCTTCAGATTTTCAAAAAACGATGAAAGAGATGAATAGTATAGGTAATCTTATAGAAATTATTAAAACTAAGTATACAATAACGTTTAAATGTATATCAAATGACGTTTATTCCAAGGAGATTACGTTTGGTGAATATGAAAAAGAAGAAGATGATATTTTATATAAGGAAATGTTTAACACTGAAACTTTTTATAAAATAATGAAGTTATCAGGTGTTTGTAAAAATTTATTAATTTATGCTCAGGAAAAGTATCCATTATTTATAAAGAATAAATTAGGAGATATTGGAGAATTATCAATATTGATAAAAAGCAATGACATGGTCGAACAAAATTGATTATATTTAATACATTTAATTTATATTAAATATGAATAATATTATTATCAATAATTTAAAACACAGAGGATATGAATTCTTAAAGAGTGATAATAACATTATATTTATGAAAAATAAGGATGAAATTATTTTGGTATTTGTTAATAATGATATATTGAACATGGTGAATATAAAAGATTACATGGCTATTACAAACAGTCTTAATGTTTCTCATATAATTATTGTTTACAAAAAAAAGATAACACCATCCACTAAAAAAATAATTAATCATAACTCTATTAAAACAGAATTATTTGAAGAAGATGAAATATCTTTTGATATAACCAAACATAAGTATTATTATCCTCATATAAAGGTGGATGATAATACAAAAAAACAACTATTAAATAAATATGGAAATAATTTACCAATTATACTTAAAACAGATAAAGTAGTAAAATTCTTAGATTTTAATAAAGGAGATATCATAAAAATATTAAGAAAAGATAATAATATCTATTACAGAATAGTTAAATAAATTATTTAATAACTACGACTATTCATACCATAACCTCCATCCATCGTATAACCACCGTGATGTTTCATAGCATATGACTTTTGATTAACCGTACCACTTACCGATCCAAGAGCACCTGTTATACCACCTGTACCAGGAATGTATTTCAAACCCATTTCTGTAATATTTAATGCAAAAGGAATAATCAAAATAAATCCGGTTATTAAACCAACTAAACGCATAACCTCTACGTCTTCGTGAATATCTTCACCTGATACACCATTTGATGCGTTAAGACAATCAGTAGTATGATTTGAATCACATTTTTTATCAGGAATCTTAAAACCATATATAATTAATACTATACCAAGAGCAAGTAATCCAACAGATACTGCAAGATTAATTCCATTTATAATGGAAATTTTTTCTTCAGATGAACTCATTTATTAAATAAAATTTTTTTAAAAAATTTTATTTTATTTTATTTTATTTTATTTAATACTCATGATGCATATTATGATGCATTGATTTCATAGAATACGCCTTTTGGTTTGCTGATCCACCTAACTTTCCAATAAATTCTGATAAACCACCTGTATTCGGGAAATATACAAGAACCATTTCAGCAACATTTAACCCAAAAGGAATAATTAATAAGAATCCGGTAATAAGAGCGACAAGACGAAGTACGTGAACTTCATCTTCTAAATTTTTGTGAGTACCATTCGTTTTTTTCTCTCCTGCTGTAAAACAATCTTTGTTAGGAGGAGTCATACCACCACTTCCGGATGCTGCAGCATGTGTGGCTGCAAAATTTTTATCATCTGCACATTTTTCGTCAGGTATTTTAAAGCCATATATAATTAGAACGATACCAAGAGCAAGTAATCCTAATGAGACTACTAAATTAACGCTGTTTAAAACAGCTATGGGGTTTGCATTAACAGAAACACTCATTTATTAATAAAAATAAAAAAAAAAAAATTATAAAACTTGATTACAACATTTACATCTTTTTTTGTTTTTTGCTACATATAACCAATAAAATAATAATATACCAATAAAAATAAGTGTAATAATAATAGTTAACAATGTTGTAGATGTATCACAAGAATATACATAATCAACCATAAAATAGAATGTAAATCCGAATGCTATAACTTTTATTATATCTATAAAATGCATTTTATTATATATAATAATAAAATTGAAACTTTTAAAAAAAAAATAATTTATCAAATGTTGTCGCATACAGAAGAAAATATAGATGGAATACAATTTGGTATTTTATCTGATGAAGACATAACAAAGATAAGTGTATGTGAAATAAACTCATCAAAATTATCAGGCAACAATACTGTATATGATAACAGACTTGGAGTATTAAATCACAAAGAATTATGTAGTAGTTGTTCTAAAAATAACAATAAATGTTCAGGACATTTTGGACACATCTCTCTTAATGTTAATATATTACATCCACTTTTTCATAAATATGTGCATATGTTTTTGAAATGTTTTTGTAGTAATTGCTCAAGATGTATTCTATCAGAAGAACAACTTATTCTAAATAATATTCATAATTGTTCTACAAGTATAAAATTTAACAAAATAAAAGAACTTTGTGAAAAAACCGATATATGTATTCATTGCTCATCGGTAAAACATAAAATAATGTTTAACTCATATGATCAGGTATTCTATATCAATCATAAATCTAATAATACGAAAACTATACTTACAGATAACGAAATAAAAATAATATTTGATAATATTCCTATTAAAGATGTAAAAATGCTCGGAATAAATGATGAACTATTTAAACCTTCAAGTCTAATAATGACTAAATTAATTGTATTACCAACTGTTGCTAGACCATATGTCGTTGTTAATAATCTAACATGTGATGATGATTTGACGGTTCAATATGTAGAAATTATAAAAATTAACAATATGTTAGCAGATAACTCTATTCAGGAAACAAAAAGAAATAAACTCATACAAGCTCTAAAATTTAGAATTAAAAGTTTATTTGATAATACACAAGAAAAATCAAAACACAGTAATGGTAGACCTATGAAAGGTATTAAAAAAAGAATTTCAGGTAAAGATGGACAAATTAGAAATAATTTAATGGGTAAACGCGTGGATAAATCTGCACGGACCGTTATTGGACCTGATCCAACTCTGCGTTTAGATGAAATAGCTATACCACAAAAAATTGCGAATATTCTAACTTATCCTGAATACGTTAATACATATAATATAAAACAGTTATCAAAACTAATAGAAACAAATAAAATTAATTTTATTATTCGAAACAAACAACGAATAAATCTTACTTATGCACGTTTCCGAAAAGGTGATGAACTACTATACAATGATATCATCCAAAAATCAGATGGTACGAAAATAATAATTGGTCATGATACAAACAAATATAAATTAAGTGATACCGATGTAATCATTCGTAATGGTAAGATTAAGACTGATTTTGTATTTCCTAAGCAAAAAAATTTTAAATTACAATTTGGAGATATTGTAGAAAGACCTCTTAAAGACGGTGATTATGTACTATTAAATAGACAACCTACTCTTCATAGAGGTAGTATGTTAGCTCAAAAAATTATTGTAAGACCGTATAAGACGTTTCGTATGAATCTTGCAATTACAAAAACATTTAATGCTGATTTTGATGGAGATGAGATGAATATACATGTACCTATTTCATATGAATCTGTAACTGAATTAAAATATATTGCATCAAGCAAATATAATATGATATCTCCTCAGTCCAGTAAATCTAATATTGCTATTGTTCAGGATGGATTATTGGGTTCATATCTTCTAACAAAAGAAGATAAACCTCTTACAAAGGACGTATTTTTTCAATTATTGCAAAATGTAGATGGACTTGATAGTATGGATATTTTGGAAAAAATTGATCATATACGTAAAATTATTAAAGATAAATTAAACAAAGATATAATATATAGTACTCGTATGTTATTTTCATTCATATTACCAAATAACTTTTATTATACACGCAAAAATAAATGCTTGGATCATGAGCCTGTTGTTAAAATTTATAATGGAGTATTAGTAGAAGGAGCTATAAATAAATCTATTATAGGAAGTTCACATAATTCTATAATTCAAACTTTACTAAAAGAAAAAGGCGAAGATATTGCTATTAATTTTATTAATAATGTTCAATTTATAGCTTGTTCTTATTTGCTTTATCAAGGATTTACGATAAGCATTAGTGACTGTATAGCAACAAAATCAAGTGAAATTAATCATGTCATTACTAAATGTTTTATAGAAGCGAAGGGTAATGAAGAATATATACAAGATGAACGTATTAGAGAGATTAAGGTAAATGCAAGTCTAAGTAAAGCAAGAGATAATGGAATGAAAATTGCAAAAGATGCATTGCCTATATCCAATAATTTTATATCAACTGTTACTTCAGGTTCTAAAGGTGATTTCTTTAATATTGCTCAGATTACAGGTTTACTTGGACAACAGAATCTAACCGGAGCACGTATTCCTTATAATTTAAATAATAATACCCGATCTTTGCCGCATTATCCTATGGGAAAATTATCACAGGAAAGAGAATATGAATCAAAAGGTTTTATTAAAAATTCTTTTATTCACGGATTAAATCCTTATGAATTTTGGTTTCATTCTTTAACGGGTCGTGAAGGTATTACCGATACAGCTATGAAGACCGCAACGAGTGGTTATATTCAGAGGCGTATAATTAAATTATCCGAGGATATTCAGATAAAGTATGATGGAACTGTTCGTAATTCAAATAATAATATTATTCAATTTCAGTATGGAGACGATAATTTGGATGGAGCAAAGACTATTATTTTAAATGAAAAACCTCAGATATGTGATTTGAAACGTCTTATAAAATCTATCAATAACACTTTGCCTGTTAATATTAGTAGAAAGTTAACACAAACCGAAATTGAATATATAATGTCGGATATAAAAATTAATAATAGTATTCCTTTTGATATTAAGTATTCTATTGAGAAAAATTTAAAAAATAATCTGAGAGAACAAATTGATGATTCTGTACTTATAACAAATGAAGAATCTGTAAATCTTATTAGAAAAGAAATAGAATTTAATTATATTAATAGTCAAATACAACCCGGAGAAAGTGTTGGTGTTATCACGGGTGAAAGTATTGGTGAAAGACAAACTCAAATGACACTTAATACATTTCATTCTGCAGGGTTAGCTATTAATACGGTTCTTACCGGTGTACCAAGATTTAGTGAATTATTAAATGCGACAAAAGATCCTAAAGCGACCACGTGTAATATATTCTTTAATAAAAAAATTAATTCCATAACCGAATTGAGAGAAATTATCAGTAATAAAATAAAACAAATTAATTTTGGTGATATTGTGACGACATATTCATTATTTACTAAATGTGAACCTGAAGATTGGTATGATGAATATAAAATTTTGTACGATGATTTATTTACTAATTATAATTTGGGTATAAAATTTAGTATAAACGAAGATGTTCTGTTTGAAAATAATATATGTATAACTGATGTTGTTAATATTATTCAGAATTATGTTGATGAATGTATTTTTACGACAGATCAAATTCACGTCTTTCTAAATGCATCAGAGGAATATTCATCTATATTTTTTCTTAATGAAATAGTCTATAATGAGCTTATGAAGATAAAAATAAGTGGAATTGCTAATTTAACAGATGTATTTTTTATACAAGAGAAAGATACATGGTCAATCACTACAAACGGATCAAATCTAATAGAATTATTCAAATTAGATTTTATAGATAAACATAATACAGTCTGTAATAATATGTGGGAAATATTTGAACTTTTTGGTATTGAAGCTGCAAGACAATTCCTGATTGATGAATTTAAAAATGTAGTTTCAAGTGATGGTACTTATATCAATGATAGACACATAAAAATTTTAGTTGATGTCATGACTCAGCATGGTGTTATTTGTTCTGTATCTAGATATGGTATGAAGAAAGATAAATCGGGTCCTCTTGCTAAAGCTTCTTTTGAACAAAGTCTTGATAATTTTATCAAAGCAGGTATTTACTGTGATAAAGAAACACTGAAAGGTGTTAGTGCTAATATTATGTGTGGTAATAAAACTAAAATTGGAACCGGAATGTGTGAATTATTACAAGATTTTTCATCATTACCAATATGTACTTAATATTTATTCAATTTAAAATAATAATATTTTAAATTAAATGGAATACATAGAATATGAGTACAATTTTGGTGCATTCAGAGAATTCCTAGAAAATCACGAAGGTGTTCTTTTTAATGATGATTACTATCAATATGTATTAATGGCTATACAACATAAAAATATCAAAGTATTAAAATACATAATAGAAAATAAATTATTAAAAAATTGGGAAAATTGTATTGCACTACTTTATGAACACGAAACGAAAGACTGCCTTGAAATGTTACTAAAAAATAACATTGATATTAATTCTAAGAATGAAACAAATACTATACTTGATTATGCTTTGTTAAACTATATTAATAGAGAGAATAATCATGAAGAGCAATTAATGTATCTGATTTGTATAATAGAGAATAATGGTAAATTAGATATAGAAAAATTTTGTGATAATATTCGGAAAGGACTCTTGAAAGATGATAATATGCAAAGGATATTATATTCAATAGACTTACTCTTATTATTCAATGTTTATAATAAAAAATTAAATTTAGATACAGAAGAATTACAACTCCTTTTTCAAAATATAGATAAAGACGAAAAAGAATTATTAGAAAATATTGATGAATACTTTATCAATATATTAAAAAAATACTATAAAATAGATAATAAAAATGAACTTCATTTACACATAAACAAATCAAGTATTATAAATAAATCATCCTGGATTGATGATGACCTATTTGTATATCATGATGGTAATCAAAATTGGTGCTTCAGCAAAGAAGATGTAAAATATATTAAAAATACTAAAATGAACCCTCTAAATGATACTAAAATGCCTGATTATATCGTTCGTTCAATGTGATTTTATTTTGTTCTTATCAATTACAAAATATCTTGATATATAATAACTTACAAATAAGTATAAATAAGACCAATACATTATGTAACTAAATATTGTCTCACAATTTACGCTAATTCTTTCACAATTATAAGTTCTATATATTAATATAATAATCCCGATAAGCATTTGTAAAGTTTGAAATTGAGTTATTGTCTGTGCAAGACTATTACTTCTAAATGTTGTTAATGACACTACTGCATAGTAACCATACATAAACATATGAACACAAGAATTCATCATCGCAAAAAAGGTTCCGTGTCCTCCTATACTATTTTCATATGTATTATTATTTTTTTCTAATACTATTAACCAACAATACAAACACACGCTAAAGTGATGCCATAATTGTAATGTAGTTAGTTTTCTCTTTCTTAATGCAATCCAAACCGTATCAATCATTTCAGGAAATTTTGATAATACAAAAAATGTTCTCCATTTATTCAATTCTGTATTCTCGTATGCTACAACATCGGTACATATTTTATCGTGAAGTGTATGTTGTGAAAATAATAAAGGATTTGCTATATAATGAAAACAGTATGAACTAAATACAGATAATAAACAATTCCAAATACCCATATAAACTTTACAATTGATAGGTTGTTTATCTTTCATATAATTATAAATAAAATAAATAGTTGGTAAATACATTACCTGCAAGAATGCTAATATATAAAAGTAATCATTATAAAAGTTTATATCATCTCCATAATCATCAAACATATTTATTTATTAAATTTGTATATTTAAATATTTAATCTTTTTTTTTCATGATAAAATAACCGACACAATAATCATGTCCATTATTATATCCAAAACTAGAACTACTCATTAAATAAAACATCCTCCATGTTTGAAATATATGTTCAGCTTGATCTGGGTATTTTTGTTTAAAAATATTAAGTATTTTCTTCTCGTTAAGATACATATTGTTTAACCAAGCATCCAGAGTTTTTGAGTATTCTAAACCAGAAATGATATGTTTTTCTTTTACTAATAAGTGTTCATCAAAATAGCTAAATAAATTCATAGATGGAACAATTCCTCCGGTAAAAAAATTTCTACCCATCCAACTGTTATTATCCATTATGTAACTATTTTTATTATGTCCAAGTATTTGAAAAAAACAAAAACCATCATCTTTTAAAACTTCTGAAAATTTTTTAAATAACAAATGGTATCCAAGACAATGTTCGATACACTCAATAGAAACTATTCTAGAATATTTTTGTATCATAGATTTATCATGATTTTTAACAAACATATCAATATCTTGTTTCCATACTTTTAAATTTTTAATATCGCGTTTTTTTATTTCCTTTTCAATATATTCTATTTGAGTCTTAGAGTTTGAAAATGACTCGAAATTTAAATTTGGATATCTTGTAGCATTATTTAAACATAAAGAGCCCCAACCATTTCCGACTTCTAGAATATATTCGCCATCAGCAAGCAGGTCTAGTTTCAAATACGATTGATATTTATTTAAAGTATACTTTTCGGCCTGATTTATATCAACAATATTATCCCATTCACAACTACTATATTTCAAATTTACTCCTAAATGACTAGTAAAAAAATCAGTAGGTACTTCATAGTGCTGTTTATTAGCATCTTGTGTATTAAAAGTAACCTTATTTAAATTATTAATATATTTAGCAACTTCACTATCATCTTTTTTTTTATCAAAAAAATACAGAATAGATATCCCATAATTTAAAAATTGTCTTATAAAATAGTCACTAAAATAACTTTGCAAGTTTTTTACAAAAAATTCCATTTATTTATTAAATTTGTATATTTAAATATTAATATACAAATTAACCCACAAACTCAATTTCTTTTGGTGCGTATGAATGTTTCACATAACTTATATCTACTCTACAATTGTTCTCAAACAAAAATGACTGTAAATTATTATAATCAGGTATTCCACAACACAAAATCTTCTTACTAAAATAATTATCTCCAAATGTAAATAATTCTCTTGTTCTCTTATACTTTAATATACTGATATCATGTTTAGTATTATTTCCTATATTTTCTATAGTTTTATGTTCCTTAATAAGTTCGTATGATTTTTGAGGTCCTACTCCTTTCATATTTTTGTTATAATCATTCCCACACATAATACACATATCCCTAAACTGTTCATAAGTCAATTCCAAATCAATCAGAATTTGCTTTAAATCAATCTCAGTACAACTTTCATTTGTTATATTTACTTTTGTTAAAAATTTAGGTGATCCATAAGCTAATACATCCGTATCTTCTGACATTGCACCATATACAATTTTTTCTCTTGCCAAATAAGCACACGTCGCTTCCGCTTCGGTAGTTGCCTGATGATAAGGTACATTCATAATATTAAATAATTCTTTTAATAGATTAAAATCTTTCTTACCAATTGATATCGTTTGTAACTTTAACTTATTTATTAATTCAAGTATTATTTTAGGATCAAAACTATCCGTTTGTAGAAGCAATCTATTTTCTTCTTTCTTCTTATTTTTACAGGTTTCAATGAGCAATTCAGATTTACTACCTGTTTGTTTATATATATTATAATCCTTTTCTAACTGTATCGCTTTATCTTTGATTTTTTGTCTTTGCTCTCTACGATCTTTTTGTTCCTGTTCTTTTTCGATTGGTGCTTTTGAATCAAATATAAATATGCAATGAATTTCATTCCTTCTAAAACAACAAATAAGAGATAGAAATGCAGTTAGCCATTTGTCTTCTCCAAATATTGTTTTATATTTGAACATGTATAAACTGACATCAATTGCAATTTTTTTATATGCATAATGAGTTAAAGGTATTTCTCTAAATGAATCTGGAGAATATTTTCTAAGTATCTTATTAAGGTGGTGAATGCCCATTTATTATAGTGTTTTTACTTTTAACTATTAATTTTAATTTAAGTAGAATATTTCTTACATAAAATGAGCGAAGAACTACAAAAAAAAATTGAGAAAATTAATAATACAAAATATCTTAAAACAGAACAATTAGATAGTATAGTAAATAAGAAAGAGCTTGATAAATTATTTGATAATAATGATTTTGTAGTGGTTGACATGACGGCTACATGGTGTGGTCCATGTCAGAGAGCAAAACCTAAAATTATTGAAATGTCAAAAAGAGAGGAGTATTCACATATAAAATTTGTAACATGTGATTTGGATGAAAGTGAAGATGATTTTTATTTGGTTGAAAAAACGAGTGTGGTACCGACATTTATATTGATGAATAAAGATGATAAAGGTGAGATTAATATTATGTCTATTTTTGAGGGTTTAAATATAGATGGTTTACAAAATGAGATTGATGTATATATGACCAAAGATTTATAGTTGATGTTCTTGTAGAGGTGCAACACGTATTGGTCTTCTTCTGATGTAATGGTTATGTATTTTAATTTTACTTTTAATAATTCTAATATTATTAATAAAGTTGTTGATATAGTTTGAATAACTAATGTATAATTCTGAATAAGTAAATACAAGGAAAGAACATAAACATCCTGCATAAATATAAACTATATTATAAAATAAATGTAAATATGATTGATCGTCTTTATTTAATGTCGGAAATGCTATTGTAAATATGCAATTTGTCATACATATAATCCAAAAGAATATATGTGTTGTATTATAAAAGAAATTAAATATATAAGGAAATATAACTAAATTTATATAATTAAGAAAAAATAAATATATTTCTATATTTTGAAATAATATAGTGTGTTTCTCTAAATATTTCTTTTCAGGAAAAAACATAATTGTATTCAAATTAGGTAAAAATACCATACTAATAACATATATAAATACGTGTCTAAAATAATGTAAAAAATATAATACATCATTACAATTTGTTCTCCTATTAATACGGGTAAATGTATGTCTGCAATTGAAACAATTTGTATGTAACGCTAACTCATTTGAAGTATAACAATCCGTACATACAAGACAATTATTACAAATATCACACAAATTATAATATTTATTCTTATGTCCTAAACATATTAGACATGTCATTTTATTATAATATTATAATAAAATTTACTACGTTTTGAAAAACAAACTATATTGTGTCATAAGATATCCTATAGTATTATCAGAATTACCTGAAAACGCTTTTAATAATTCTTCTAATTCCTTCATTTTAGTATTAAATTCTTCAGGATTATCCCCAATTCTCTCTTTAATTACATCTTTTAATCCGTCTACAATTTGAGGAATAACATTATCCATTAAATATTTTATTTCAGTCTTTATGAGTGTTTCCATATTATTTATTTGTGTGGTTCTACCATCAAAAGTTATTTCTATGTGATTTAAATCTGATACATCTATCTTAATCGTTTTTACTTTGTCGTTAGCCTGATTGTAATAATTGACTATTAACTCCTGTAAAGGTGGCCATAATTCTGTTTTTATAAAATTATTTATATTATCTTCATTTATATCTTTTATTTTATCCTTTATAAAAGCTATTCCTTTTTCTACATTGTTTACAATCATACCTTCTATTGTTCTTGCCTGTTTTAAAACATCGTCAATTTGATTTTGATGTCTATAATAAAACCATATTATTAATCCAAGTAAAACAGGTATCAGTATCGCACTCACTATAATTAATAATCTTATCGGCCACACTAAAATTGTATATGTAGAAAATTGTGTCAATGCTTTTGATAATTGATCTTTTGCCATTTTATATAATATTTTTTTTTATTATATAATAAAAAATGAATGATAATGATTATAATTATTTTCTTGCCGGAGTATTTTTAATAGTTATTGTTGTATTGTTTTACGATAATATTGTTAATTAGATTCATTCCATTTCATTGCATTTCATTCCACTTCTTCTTATCACTCTCACTCAAACTTTTCCACATTTCACCCAATTTCTTACCCTGATCCCCAAAACTCATCTCAGGACTCTTCTTCTTCAACTTAGGCCTCTCAACCTTACAGAAATTAATGTAACCACTCTTCCTCGGCTTACTTTGTTTCTTACTTCCCTGAACTTCATTCCAAATACTATGAAGCTCTTCACTTTCAAGTTGATATTTTTCAGATAGAGCCTGAATATAGGCATCAATAGTTTTATTTACTACTTTTTGTAGTTCTTTACTGAATGCAGACTTACTCATTTTATTTAAATGTAATTATACATTTAAATATCAATTTTATCTTGCATTATAGATGCGATCTGTTGTTTGTTCATTTTTGCATGTAATATATTTAGGTATATTATCAAGCGTATAATTCTTAAAAAAATCATAAGTATCTATACTGGTTAACAGCATTCTCATACAACAATATCTTTCAATACCCAATTCTTTAAAGGCAAGTTTCTTATCATCATACTTATCAAATTTTTCATATTTATTACCTAATACTTTGCTACAAGTAAAACAACGAATAGGTCTTGACATATTTAATTAAATTATTTATTATTTAATTAATCAATTTTATGAATAAATGAGTTTGAAACTTGAAGATATCAAAGGCCCATGGGTTAATACCGCAAGAAATATAACAATCAATGGTAATATGTTAAATTGTGAATTACAAACAAATGATGGAAATTGGATTCCAAGATCATTATATATATTTACAAAATACAATTATTATAATAATGACGGAAATTTTGAATGGGATAATTTTAGAAATGGTGTTACTAAATATGATAGTTATACACATAATGATATTTGTAGAAGATATAAAAAAATATCTGTTGAAGAATGTTTAAATAATTATAATAATGATTATGATGACTGGTTTGAAATAGAAGAAAGTTATGTTAATTGTGAACAAGATACATGTATAAGTATTTCTTTGTTTAGATATCCACATTCAAATATTGAAGAATGGGAGAATAAATACTTTAAATCACTTATAAAAAATTTAGATAATTGGAAATGCTGTTATGCTAATGTTGATATGTTTGTAGCAAATAATTTAAAAGTATATGCTTCTTTATTTTTGAAATATAAATTTCTAAATATATATGTTATGAAAATGTCAACAGTAGATCAATCACCTGGTGCATTATGGAGATTTATGAATATAACTAATAAAAAATATAAACAAGTTTTTATATGTGATATTGATGAACCATGGTCCTGGATTAAAGATAATAAATGGAGAGATAGTAAAAGCAGAATAACTACCTTAAAACCGATGGATATACCTGATAAGAACTTAACTTCCAATTCTTATTTTGGACCTTGGTCAAATTATGCTACAATTATAGCTAGTCATATAAAAATTATTCCGAAAAAATTTGATTTTGATATTGTAAAAGTGATTAAAGGATTTATAACTATATGTAATAATAGATATAAATTAAATAATGGATATAGAAATTTATTTGATGATAATGATCAGGTTACAATATGGAATCAACCTCTGGATAATAACGGATTAGGTTGGGGAATGAGTATTGAGAGTTACGGTTTTGATGAGTTTTTTTTAAAACATGTTATGTATCATTATTCTTTTATGGATATCACATTTTTATGAATAATACGATGGTGTGTCCTCTTTATCTAATACCATATCTTTCTCTTGATCGTTATTGAGTATCAATGTTAAATCTCTCTTAATTAAATTAAATTCATTTGTTATCCTTTGATTAAGATAATTTTCTGTGCAATCTTTAAACTGAACAAGTTCATTATGAAGTTGTTTTGTAATGCAATTATAAATTCTATTAGATAATTCTTTTTGTAGTTCAGTTGTTACATGTTTATATATATGGTTTACTATTTCTTGTGTATTTATATTCGGATTATTATTAATAGTATCTCTTCTTACTTTTTTTATATGATTATTTCTAATTTTCTTTTTTTCAGGTTTCATTTTATTATTAAGATATTATTTTAAATTATCTTATCAATCATTGTAAGAAATTTTCTAATACCTTCCACAGAATGTTTTTTTAAGTTTATATCTTCTCTTGTTTTAGCAACTCTTAATTTTATAACACAAACACAAATACCTGCCATACACCTCAATACATCAGCCGCTTCTTTATCATTATATATTTCATTAAAGACATTAATTGTCTTGTTTACATCTCCTTCACATTCATTCATATACATTTTACCTATCTCTTCGCATAAAAATATCGCATAATATCCATCATCTCTTATAATCTCATTGTTCTCAATTTTTTCAATATCATTCAAAAATTTTTCTGTAACATCAAGCATCTCTTAAATTTAATTTTATATATTTAAACGAATCAATTTTAAATATAAATGAAACCCTCAAATCAGATAGGTGGTAAAGGTTCTGTTAGAAGAAAAGTGATAAACACAAAAAGAAGGAATTTTGCTCAAAAGAGAACTCAGGAACAATTGCATCTTGAAAATAAAATTAAAAGAATTAATGAATATATTAATGAAATTGATAGTGATTATATAGAACTTGCTAAAGATTGTATTGATGAAATAGTATATACTTATTTTGGAGAAATAACAAGATACGATATGAAAAGTAAAGCTGAATTTAAAGAACTCAAAAAAGATTATAACGAATTTTTTGATGATAAATTTATAAATATGAACAATATTAAAGTTAAAACAACCTCTTATATAACTCTTAAAAATTTATTTATAAAAGATTGTATGCCTCATGTTATAGAATTGTTTACAACAATTGAAAATGCATTAGAGAAAAAAGATTATGAAAAGCAAGAAGGCGATGTAGAAGAAATGACCGATAAAGAGTGTTTTGATATATTAGAATTAGATGTTGCGATTACACCAACAAAGAACGATTTAAGAAAAGCATTTAGAAAAAAATCGTTCATGTATCATCCGGATAAACAAACAGATGAAAACAAAGAAGAATATGGAGAAATGTTTAAGAAGGTATCAGTAGCTTATAAATTGATTAAGAATAGGTATAATTTATAAATTAAATTATTTTAATTTAATTTAGATCGTTCTTATATGAAATGTTGCATTAATCTGAAATTTATTGGGTCTTTGTGGTGGTTTATTATCTTCAACATTAAATTTTAATATATTACCGTTAGGTGAACTTATTTTAAATGTGATGTCTTCTCCCATATTAAATGGCATTTTTATAGGATTTAATCCGTATAATCTTATGTATTGATCGTCTTTACTTACTTGATTCATGATACATTTGAAGGTTATATTTTGTAGATTTGGATTATTACTCTGATAAGAAGTCTTTCTTTTTGATCCTGAATAAAATTCTATCAATATGTATGGATAGTTATAGACGTTTGATAAAAGTTTATTAGAAATGATAAGATTTATTAGAGATATTTCAACATTTTTATCTTCATTGGAAAGAGGTTTCATATCCTTTACACCGTCTTCTGTAAATTCAATGATCTCATAATTATCATTTCTTTTAATTTTTTCTGTATTTCTGATAATTATACAATTATGAAATTTACTAATGATAGGAAATATACTATTATTTACATAAAATAATGTATTTTCGTGATTAAAAGTAATATCACTTTCAATTCGTGTACCTACTTGATTTATTGATATTGTACAACCCATTCCGCTTCCTGACACTGTATATTGACCTGTATTATACCGTGTTCCAGGATCAATAATTTTTAAGGATGATATTTTTGTATTATTAATACCATTTACTCGTAAAATACAATTATTATCACCACCTATTATTTTTATTTCTTCACTCAGTTTATAATTTGAACCGCAGTTTACAATTCTAATATCATATACACTACCATTATTTACTTTTTTTACTTTACATTTACTTCCATTAATAGGATAAATAGGTAAAGATTTTCTTAATTTAAATATACATATACTATTCATTAAATTATCAGGTATATCTTTATCTATAGTTAAATAGTCACCTTCTATACTTGTAATTTTGAAAAAAAAGTGAATATCATTATGAATAATTTCAAAATAATTACCTATATCACAATATGACGATTGATTTGTATATATTATATTTGGTTTAACCTGATCAAATGTACATTTATCAAAAATAAATAACGGTACAGAATCACAAATAATATTTCTTGCACTATCCATATTATCTCTAACCTGATTTGATCTTTCTATTTTCATATCAAATGGATTAGGATATAATATCCTATCCCTATAAGATGAATCTATATCAATGTATGTTTCTGTCATTTTAATATTGTTATACAATCTTAAAATCAATTATCAAATATCAAGGTCTCATTATTTATGTCAATAAATAAATTATTTATTTTATTATTTTTTTCTTTTGCATTTTCTTTTATAGTCAGATCATATAAATCAATTTTATATAAAAATGTACTTTTATCATCTACTCCAAATGATATATAAATATAATCTTCAATCATAAATGCAGAAGTAGGATATTCAACTCTTAAATTAAAAATACTGTCAAATAGTATATTATCTTTTAACTTAAATTCCTTATCATAAATATTTAAAAATAATCTATAATGAATATCATTATTTATTATTACCTGTTGATGATTAATGAAATACATAAAACAATCTTTTTCTATAACAGGTATACCACCTCTGATATAAGGTTTCTTTTTTAATTTATGTGTCTTAATTTTATTTAAAATATTTTTATTTATATTTAAGTCAGTGTATAAAAATTTAAATGTTTTATTTTTTAAATCACCCTCAATTACCGTAAAATTATCCTGATCATATAAAAATTTAATTTTATAGTCGTGAATACGACTAAATTTTTTCCAATTTTTTTCTTGTTTATTTAGTTTTAATCCATCTATATTGGTCACATTCCACATATCTATTAAATTAAAATTATTATCAAGCTTAATTATAGTTTGATAAATTTTAAAATTAGGATTTGTGTCGTTACTTGCTTTCCAAATATCAAAATATTCTTGTGCATTTACAGAAATAAAATAGTGATGATCATCAAAATAATCTAAATATTTTACATCTTCCAGTGTATAATTATCCTTATCTATTTTAGATATAAATTCTTTTTTTGGAAAAACAGATATAATAACGATTGGAGATTTCTCATATAGTCTTCCTATACAATAAATATTTTGGTTATGAATAAAAAAAGTTCCATTTAGCATATTTTCAATATTTAATATATTGTTTTCATAAGACTTATTATATTCTTTTAGAACTTTATTTTTATTCATTTTTGATTGTGTATCATCTGTTTCTGTTAAAATAGTCTTTAATTCATTATTATCAAATAATATTTTGTTATTTTTAGCAAGTAAGACTAAACTAACAGTAATTATACTTAAAACCAAACAACTAATTCCTAAAATAATATATCTCATTTATTAAATATATTATTTAAATAATTTATTTTTATTTCTGTTCATTATAAAACTGTTCCCAACATCTTTCGGACTTTACAACATTTGTAACATTATATTTTCTTTTAATCGTTTTCACCGTACTCACAAAAAGTTTGTTAAGTTGATCTCTATTACGTAAATTAACAATCCCAATTATACGATTATATTCTTTATCTATCAATCTACGTCCCATTTGTCTTTTATACTCCATGTTTTGCCTTTGATGTTTAAATCTTCCATTACGTGTTTTCATTTTTTATATAAATTATATCCTTAAATACTCTTTATAAATATACCGTTATCATTCTTATACTTAGTATTAGGTTCGTATTGAATACTTGAGAATTGATAATTACCTTTCTTATTTAGGAGGTGAGCACAAAGGTATCCTTCTTCATTAATAAAGTAATTTTTAGCGGTTTTACTCCAATTAGATATGGTTAATTGATAGAATACTTTTTTATTATCCCATAATTCAGAGTAATATTGATTTGATAGTATATTAATAGTTTTACCTAAATAATCTTTTGTTTTGTATGCGATTTTATTA
>Ga0209348_1000404_pt1 | contig 23172 bp, 9 predicted proteins | sample ETNvirenome_2_30_FD_184065 | JGI IMG/M metagenome (GOLD analysis project Ga0209348, IMG submission 184065) | Marine viral communities from the Pacific Ocean - ETNP_2_30 (SPAdes) (version 2) | ecosystem: Environmental > Aquatic > Marine > Oceanic | place: Pacific Ocean | collected 2013-06-22
TGATGATGTAAAAAATGTTGGTGTTGGTTGGGAACTTCAAGGATCATATTTTGGTCAGAATGGTATTACAGTTAGTGCTGTGAATTCTGGTACAAATCAGATAACTTTAAATTCTGGCATCGAAAGAAGTCTTCCTGATAATGCACAGTTTACAGCAGTAGAATCTATTAAAAGCACTGGTGATTACACATTATGTTGCCCACCAACAGACACTTCACCACCATTTGATGCAAGTGAACAAGGATTAAATACTATTCCAACACATAAAGATCTAGGAATTGAAAGTGGTAACTTAAAATTTGATTCTTTAGTCCTACAAGATGATAGTGGAAATACTACAAAAAATGCAACTGATTTAACGGTATCACAAGGAACTGATGTCAATAGAACAATCGATATTAAAACTCCATCAGGAACTTTTAAAATATTAGCAACAACTTAAAAAAGGTTTTGAGTCAAATTTTTGCCGAAATTTTTTTTCCAACTTTTTTGGATTTAAAAGTCAATTTTGGTTTAGGTATCAGATAAAAGTAAATAATATGTCTCTTGGTTTCCATTCTCATCCTGAACTTTGATTGGTAACTTATGTGTGAAGTTTCCACCTGATAACGAACTTTCTGCACTTTGGCCAGATACAGTTGATATATCACTAGCAATTCCTTCAATCACCATTGATCCATCTTCACTATTATTTAAAGTAGATCCATCAAGAAAAGCTAACTCACTAATTGATACTTCCTCTGATGATGTGTTTAATTCTGTTCCAACTTTACTCCACGGATTATTATCACTTGAGAATGCACGAGTATTTCCAATATAAATGCCAGGTGCATTTACATTATCAACACCGTTGTCATCAATATTATCAGCAGGATCATTTAGAACAACATTTCCTTCAAATTTAATTTCATCAGAAACAGCAACTGGTTCATCCCCTCTATATTTTTTTCCAGTAAAATATTCAGCACTTTCGGTATTAGTTTGTGCATTATCAAAACTTTCATTAATAGTTAAACCCTCCAAAAACGAAAAATCATCACCCTCATTATCAGTATCTTGATAATCAGGTTCAATATAATTAATTAAATTTTGTTGCTGAACTGCATCATTTCGAACAAATGAAAAATTATCATTAGATGCAGTTGAATTTCCTCCTATTAAAATTGCACTTCCTCCTAAAGTGGTCGATAATTTAAATTTATTTACTGCATTTGAATCAGTTACATAGTAGGTTGTGTTTTGATCAAATGTTTTACCGTCTATAGTGACATTGGTGCTCACTCCAACCAGATCACCATCTGTGAAAGTAAATATATTTTGAGGTTTAAGAATAAATTGAACTGAACTTGTATTCATACCAAATTCAGTATAATTAATCAATTCATTAGTCAAAGTAAGTGTTGTTGAATCAGGAGTTACAGTCTGAACTGTGTATTGACCATTTAAGGAAACAGCAGAGGATACTCCAGTTGTTTTATCGGTGGTTATACCTTTAAGTTCAACGAGATATCCTACTTTTACCTCATAGGGTTCTGCTAAATTAATCGTGATGACACTATTTCCAGTTCCTTGTTGTGATGAAAAAAGACTACTTATTCCTATTCGTCTATCAGATGCAAATGAAAAGAAACCTTGTGCATCAACTGTGTTAAAACCAACCTTTGATGTGTTTCTTAAATTATTTTGAAGTAATCTTATATCAGCCGCAGCACCTGCACCTGCAAGGTTATCAAACGCTGCACCATCATCAGGAGTTTCTTCTAAATTAAGATCTCTTCGATATCCTTGATTGTTTATAACTGGCATGAGATTATTCCTATTTTAATCATAGATTTGATTGAATTCCACCAGGTGAGATTCCTATATCCCAACCATTATCTGAAAGTATCTTTGCAGCATCCATACCAGGCCCAAAAGGAGTTGGAATTACATTGCCATTTTGACTTTTTAAGTTAATTGTAACTCCTCCACGTTTAACTGCCTGCCAGTTTGCTAATAAATCTTCTAATATTGTATTTAGTGCTGATTGACTTAAATTATTAAATGATATATCTAAGTATCTAATTCTATAAAGTTTCTTAAATGCTCCACTTGTATATCCAGTAAAATTATTACGGTGCAATGTCAATGTTCTCAAATTAGTACATCCAGAAAAATCTGGTATTGATCCAACAATCTGATTATTATTCATTTGAAATTTCTGTAAAACAGGTAACAATCCTGGTTCAGAAAGACTAGTTAACTGATTATTTTGAAGGTATAAATTACGAAGACTATTTAAGTTTTCATAAGTAGGAATTACTCCATCAAGTTGATTATAAGATAAATTAACATGACGAATCGATGGATTTGCAGCAAAATTAGGAGGGGATCCAGTGAAAGAATTACGATTTGCAACTACAGTATGCAACTTTGTATTAGTATTAAACAAAGAAGTTATAGTGCCACTAGTTCTACCGTAAGAATAATATCTAAAATGTTCAAGATTTGGATTTTTTACAAATGCACTTGGTTCTATTCCTTTTCCTGATAATAATTTATTTGACAATATGTAAAGATTTTTAAGTTCTGGTGCATCTTCAAATGTATTCGCATAAATTACAAAGTCTTGATCTGCATCTGCAGTTTGTGGTTTTCCACCTTTAATATTTGTGTATCTCAAATCCAGATGATTTAATACGGGATTTGTAAATTTACTAGGGAAATTTATTTGTCCTAAAGATGTTCGATAAAAAGTAACCCTCTCTAAAGAGTTACAATTATTAAATAAATAAGTACCAGTGCTATTGTCAACTAATTGATCTACTGATCCACGGTTAATAACACAATTGTATGTTTTAAGACTAGTGCAATTTTCTAAATTTGATGGTATTCCAAGAGCAGTTCCACCATAATTTATAGTTTCAATTGTAGGTGGATCACCACCTTGTGAATTTGCACTCTCCAATGCAGTCACTACATTACCAATAGAGTTTAGTGAATCTGCATCATCTAAAAATCTATTACCGTAACAATTAAGATCAACTAATTTTGGAAGCATTTTGAAACTAAATGATCCTTTTGGATAGTCTACTGGATTTCCCTCCGAATCATTTGCTTGTGTAGGAGGAATGGTTACAGGAATTGCATTTAGATCAACACTCCGAAAACCATTTCTTTGAATATCGTAATTAACAACTCCTATTGGAGCATCTGGACAAAATGCTTCCAAACCAGCATCATTTCCAGTTGTAAGAGTAGTATTTAATATAACTTGAGTATTTGCTGATGTACTATTTCTACTATCTGGGAGTAATACTTGACCACCACCTGCTCTACTAAGGCTAAGAGTTGTTAAATTTGGAAGTCGTGCAGAAAAAATATTTCTTTCAATTGATCCAGGAAATGTTCCACCTACTTCCAAACTCGAAAGACTAGTTGGAATTTTTAATAAAAAATTCTTATTGAAATTTCTTTCAGTTTGTACATCACTTAAATATAATGGATTTCTTCTTAATCTTAAACTAGCAAGCTGTGGTGCTATAAATGCAAAATTAGGAAGTGTTTTAATATTATTAAAATTGAAATTTAAAAGAGTGCATGCTGATAATTTTGTTGGTGGTAATTCTGAAATTGATGCAGATTCAATTGTAATGCCTGTAATTTCATTTGGATTTTTATATACTTTAATAAATCTTTCTCTTGAGACTGGTGATCTAAATCTAATCGAAGAAGTTGTAGAACCTCTATTTTTATAATTAGTGTATAGATTTGCGTTTGCAGTTTCAACTATTTTCCAACTTACTCTTGGATTATTATTATTGACTGTGACAGTAGCATTTAAGTTTCTAAAAAATCCTTTAAAAACTAAAGGTATTCCTTTCATTGCGTACAATCTTATAATTTGACCATTAATTTTACATTTAATTCTTGACGTAGGAACTTCAGAGGGAAATTCAACTGGTTCTGGAACAATAGATGTTTGTAATCTTGGTTGTCCTGCTGGGCCAGGAATAACATTTCCTTCAGAATCTGTCTGTACAGCAGAGGTACTAGACGCATTACCTTTTGCCTGAGTTGCAGTTGATTGTGTTCCAAAGACTAATTTACCATCTGTTACAATACCGACTCTTGCACCAAAAGAAATTCTTGCTAATTTTTGCGTATCTAAATTTTGATTATTTGCTCTAGGATCTGAAGAACTCCATGCACTTACTCTTGATGTTGATATATCTGCAATTTTTACTTTATTGCCATCATCAAAATCAATATAACGATAACGAATCGCACTTCCACTTATTGATCCATTAAGATTTAAATTACCAAACAAAGTTTGATCAGTTCCAGCACGTTTTTCTAAAATATCAGTGAAGGCACCACTTTCTCTTTCAAAACGATCTAAAGTTTTATATAAAGGGACATTCAAACGAGAAAAACTAATCCAATCAAAACGAGACATACCTGCGTTGACCGCACCTCTAATTATCTCTAAGTCAAGAGGATTTATTCCAATATTTTGTAAAGCAGTATTCTTTTCTCTTACGTCAGATAATCTGCTGAGAACATTTAGACCAAATAATTTAGGATTCGTGAGTGCCATTACTGTTCTTTGAAATTTAAACTACTTTGAATGAATTTATCAGTGCTACCTGATAAAGATTTTGCGGTGATAAAAGTTGCCTCGATGTTATTGTTATCTGGTGTAATTACATTTCTGTCCACACCAAAAACTTTAGTCATGTCAACTTCTTTGGTTTGATCTTGACCAATATAAAAAATATCTTTTGTAACTGATTCTCTTAAGACTCTCAAATTCTGTAAATCAACAGTTGCAGAAGATAATCTATCTATGGGTACAAAATTAGGTGGAGGTATTTGTGTGTTTGATCCATCACCACCTACTATATCAATAGTTCCGTTTGAATTTTCTGTAATAGCTAATTTTGGTGATGTGGTTTTTTGGAAATTACCAGATATTTCTGTTACCATAATATTATTTATTTTTGAGTTGTCTCTTAATTTACCAACAAGATATAAAGGATAAACAGCATAAGTAAAGAGTTTTGTCTTAATTTGATTTAATTTATTTCCTGTTAATTTAACTGTTCTACCAATAAGTTCAAGACCTGATTTATTACCAGGAAATAATTGACCTCCACTAGTTCTGATTCTGATATATTGAATATCAGTTCCTCCAAAATACGCAGCATTATTAGTCGAAGTGGGAGTTGATTCGTCAAATACTGCGGTTGTTGTATTAATTGATCCGTCAGCATTTTGGAAAACAACCTGACCGTTTAACCAATCGGTGATACCACCACCAAAAGTTCCTTGTACAATTAGATACTCATGAGGTTGAGTACTAGTGGTGCCATCAGGAACATTGGTAGTCGGAGCAAGATACAATACATCTTTGGCTATATCGCTTTTTTCACCAACTTCAATCTCTACTGTCGAACAAACTCCTCCAGATTCTTGACCATCTGGATTTGGAACTAAGGGAATTCGAACATCCTCTGCCATTCTAACTCTGTATTCAGAAGGAGACCAACGTTCATTAACCTCAACACCATCCTCATTCATTCCTCCCCATGTATGTGTGCTTTCCCCAAATAATATATTTTGATTTGGTAAAATAGTTGTTGTCATTCCACTTGTTGCTGGAACTGGAGATATTCCACCAGATTCTGTGTAATCCATCCAACTTAAGACATCAGCATCCCATCCAACTAAATCACTTCCAGTTATAGTCGGTTCTCTGTCAGTCACACCAATTAAAAAGTCCGACCAATGAGTGTTCTGAGATGATAATGCTCCATCTTTCGGTCTAGGATTTAGGAATTGAATTTTTATTTTTGATCCAGATAACTTTTGCTTTGAAGCAAAATGAACATCGTTATAACTACTCAAACGAACCTTATGTGGATATGTTCCATCAACTGGAGGAGTTGAAGATGGATTAGAAATTTTAATCGTGGTTGTAATTCCTGCTTGAGCATAATCTTTAACCAAAGAACCACCAATTCTTCTTCCACCTGAAGTTTCATCAGTGTTTGTGTTATAGTTTGGATATCCATCTAATCCAGACCCCCAACCGTATATGTTTACTGAAGAATAATAATCTTTTCCGAAATGTGTTTCTTCGGGAGTTCCAACCAGTGAGTGAACATATGCATTAAAAATTGATGGTGCAATTAATTTAGAACCAATATCATCAGTAGTAAAACTTGCTCCAATACCAGAAACTGTATTTGATTGTATAAATTCTAAATCAATCTCTCTTCCACTTATAGTTGATCCAACACCAGGAGTAATTACATGTGCATGTCCTTTACATCCAACACATGTCTTAACCTTAACTTCAGTTAATGCATTTGTTGTCATGTTAAATTTAGTTGGAAGAATTAATTTTCTATTTGCAATTTCAACTGTTCTCTCTGTAGCACCAGCTCCAGTTATACTAGTAAATATGTCTTTAGGTCTTACTCCAAATACAGTTGTTTCATTTGCAGCGTTAATTTGTTTTGGATTTAAACCCGTACTTACGGAGTAAATTTGAGATGTTCCCTCATCACCTCCATCGATGTAATATGAAGCACCATACTTATATAAAAATTGTGGTTGTGTTATTCTTGAATTGTTAAAACAATTTAGAGTATATTTAAATCTAAAATATGAATCTTCCAAACATGGGCCTGTTAATTGGTTTTCAATCACAAGTGTATGAACTACAACCCACCTTGCATCACCAGTACCAGCAGGAATATAGGCATAAAATCTCGCACCAATCGCACCATACCAACCAAATTCAATTTTCCACATGGTTACATTTTGTGGTAAAATATTATAACCAGATGGGCCGTTTCCATTCAAAGGATCACCATTAAATTTATCTCTTGGTATTTCAATTGTATGATATTTAATTGCTCTCTCATTTTGTTCATTATCATTACCATAAGGCCCAAATCCTGATCCCACATCAAAAGGATCACCACTAGGTATATAAGGTTGAACCGTATTGTAAGACTTTCCATTAATTTGAATCGATGTTATTTCAGTAGGATCTAAACCATTTCTAGTTAAAACATCCACAGATAATGGGACTGTGCTTCTACGAATAATTGAAAGTTGTCCTGCATATATTTTAAACATATATTGATCTGTGGTATTTGCAATTCCCCACTCTAATGCGACTCCACTAATTGGTTCTACAGATGATTTTAATCCAAATGTGAATCCACTTATTCGACCTGGTTGATATCTAAAAACTCTTCTAGATTGAATAGCACTAAATCTAATGTAATTGGAATTATATCCTGGTAAAGTATCTCCACTAGGAACGTCTGGTATTCCTTTAAGACTTAAGAGTGTACGTAAGGATCCAAAACTTACTTTTTCACCAGTTACTGGATCAATTAATTGAGTGCTATCAATTAATCTCCATGTATCTGTCCAATCATCTATTTTAGAAAAAGCAAATGTGAAATCATCTGGTTTCCCTTCGACTTTAGCATACACAATTTCACCTGAATCATCAACACTAACATGATTTGGATCTAAAAACTTAGTCGCATAAGCTATTGTGTAACCTGTAGACAGAGCATCTGCACTAGAGAAATAATTATAAGCAGCATTTCCTAATCTTATAAAATCAAGATATCTGTTGTATTTGTTTTCATCGTATAATCCAATTTTTTGATAAATTGGCCCATACGGAAATGAATATGGAACAGGAAAAGCAGATAATTTAATTGCAGACTCCTGTGTTTCTTCTTCTATTCTTGCTGTATATTTTTTACCGTAAATTCGATTAACTCTTTGCTCCCAAGAAACTTTACTAGTTCCAGAATTATATTGATATGTTTCCCAATCATCTTTTTGTATTCCATAAGATGAGACATTTGAAAATAAACTTAATTGAGTTTCTGCACGATTAACACCAAGTAATGTTGTACTAACTTCACTTGATTCTTTAAAAACCTCTGCTATTTTTAAAACATTGTCTGAGTTGTATATAATTCTTTGTAAGCGAGTAAAAATAACATCAGCAGTTTGTATTCCCACATTTACATATTCTGATATTGTTACTCTATCATATCCCTTTTTTAAAACGTATGCTCCCTCTGGAATACCAAATCCTGTGACTTTATCTGCTACTACTATATCATCGACGATTCCTCTATCAGCTTGTGAAAAATATAATTTATGTCTATCTAATCCTATGGGATTTACTACTCTTACTTCAAGTATATTAGGAAAACCATCCAACTTAACAGTATTATTATTTGCTCTCAGAACTCTAATAACATTGGATGTTGTTGATCCAACTCCGACTATACCTCCTCCAAGTTGAAGAACAGGACATGTTATCTCAGTGAATCCAACATTATTAATTTCAACATCTAAATCAAAATTAGCACCATAGGTTGCAGTTGTTGTTCCTACTCCTACCGCAACAAATCTATTGACTGCATACTTGTCTACAGGATTTTCAGAAAAAACAACCGAAGTTGCTCTTTCTTTAGATGCATCTGCAACAAAAAACTGATCAACTTTAGTTACGAGTGGATTGCCAAACTCGTCAGTTAGACGTACACCGTTCGAAATATTAAATAACGGTTGTTCGTCTAATGGTATTACGGATACTGGGCGTTTATCGTGCCCAATTTTTATATCCTTTCCCCCATTCATAGATCACTGCTCCTCCCAAGTGATACTCGCAGATGTTGTTGATATTCCAGCAGAGGCATCAAATAATTTATCTGATGATCCAACAACATACAAACTTTCTACCACATTTGTAAGTGGGAATGATAGGTATTCTTTATTATAATCAAAGTATGATGATAAGTCAAATTCTTCACCTGATGCAGGTATAAACAAACTTGCAACAATTACTCCTGTCTTTGGAATCGGTGCTTTTAATTGTGGACTTACTTTGATTGATGATAATGAGTCTAATGTGAAAGAAGCTGGTTCCGTTGCACTTACAGAAACTCCTTTTGGATCAGTGTTACCTTCAGGTAAGAAAGCAGCATTATTCGCACTAGCGTAAACTGTGTCTGCAGTGCTAATTAAAACAATGTTATCAGTGGTTGATTCCAAAGCATTAAAATAATATCCTGGTGTTGCAGTGGTTGATGCTCTTCTTTCAAGATAACCAAGAATTGATTTTATTTTATTTGAATTATCATTTTCAAATCTTGCAAGGAAGTAACCATAAACACCCGTTCCCTCGTTCAAATAAGTGTTGGTGCTTATATTTGATAAAAGAGTTGGTTTTCCTCTTTTACCAAGATTAACATTTGCTGTAGTAATTTTAAGAGTTCCACTCGTAGCAGATGATGTTTGAAATATTGGTGTTTTAAGTAAATCAACTTTAATCACAGAACCTTCAGATCCTGTTGATAATCTTGTTGGATATACCTGAGTACGATTTCGAACATCCTTACCTGTGCTACTTGTAATAAAGTCTCTACATTTTAATCCAATTAAAGGAGTTGGACGATTTGCAATTATACTAATGGTTCCGCTTGGAACTGCAGCAAGAGGATTATTTAAAATTAATCTTCTTCTAGTGCTATCAGTATCGACATATATAACTTCAATATTCTGATCTAATGGATTACCAGTAATTATTTTTGCACCGACATAGTATGATGAAGTATAACCAACAACATTGGATCCAAGAGTAATGAATGGATCTATTGCATTATTAACTGCATTAGCATTTGTAATGTTTACTTGATTATTACCACTACCTTTAGTCAGTGTTCTTTTTGATCCAAAAATAGTTTCGGCTGTTTGTGTTCCATGACTGAACAGTTTTACAGTACCCCTATCTCCACCATCAATATAGTATGAAGCACCATATTTGATAATGTGTTCAGAAGACGATCCATATGCAAATGATGTTGGTTTTCTTTTTATATCGTTGTTACTATATCCAAAACGATTTAATCCTCCTCCACCGCCATAAACAAGGTATGTGATCGGTAAAGTTGCATTTCCTAATGATGAACCCTTTAACTGGTTAGATGCCCTCAGATGGTGAACACGCACCCATCTGGCTTCACCTGCACCGACTGGTACGTATGCTAAGAATAAAGCACCAACAGCACCATACCATGAGAATTCAACTTTGTACATGGTGACATTATCAAATTCAAGATTCCAAATACTTGTATCTTGTGTTATCGCACCAACAGCATCAGTAACATTTGAACCTGCACGATTTTCTGCAGTCACGTCACTATATAATAAATTATCAGTTTGATTATCTAAACGATCACCACTAAATCTAGATCTTGGGACACGATACTCATATACGTTCCAGAAATCTTTTTTGACATTTTGATTTACCCAATTTCGATAATATAAATTAAGTTTTTCTATTTGTGCTTTTACAGTTCCAGTTTCAGAAGATGCTAAAGTTGTATCAATATAACCTTCAGTTGCAGTAGCAGGATTGGATGGATCTTCTTTGTACATGTATGGGAACATACCAGATCTTTTAACAGCTCCATAAGTATTCTGACCATGAATTACGCCATTTGCCACTGGTTGTACAAAAGGAACAGGAGTAATCAGTCTATGTTTAGTTGGATCTGCAGTCTCATTACTACCAGTAATATTAATAGATGTTTGTGGGGCACCAGGATCTGGCGTTGCACTACCCATCGGTTCAGATAGTTCTTTTAATTTTACTTTAACAGTGTTAGTTCCATCAAAATCAATTTGATTAACTCTATAAATTTTCAGATCGGTCAATCCTCCAATAGCAGAACTTGCAACTCCTTTGTCGTATGTTACGTATTGTCCTGTAGATAATCCAATAACACGAGCACCATTTGTTGCTGACTGTGATGCGTTAAAGAAAGTAGCAACAGTCGAAACACCAACATTAACAACAAATTTGTTCGGTTCATTATCTGGAACTTGTAGAATATTATATCCGTGTGTTCTGTCTGGATATGTTTTAATCCTTCCTGTAACTAATGTTCCACTTCCATCCAAACCTGTGTAACTATATCGACAAGTCATTGCAATTCCAGCAAGAGTCACAAATTTACTAGGTTGAAATCCATGATTGCCATCAGTTGTGACTGTCATCAAACCAGTATCAATATCATAAACTGCATCTGTTATTTTTCTTCCAAGCCCTGAATTTGAAGAGTTTGAAATGTCAAAAGTAAGTTCATCTGTACTAGGACTAGTTCCGAAAAAATATTCTTGTTCTTCCTGAAGGAGAGATGGATCGTAAACACCTGCATGTGTCATCATTAGGTTGTCACGATATATGACAAGATCACCAAGTTTTACGTTTTCGAATCCTGGAGGTGTTGAATTATGAGTGCTTGGATATGAACCACCAAATCCAGTAGTTTTACCTGCCCTATCATCAGGAGTTTCATTACCTCTTGGTGCTAAGAGATCTAATGGATTTGTTGCACCAAAATCTTCTGTCTGGCCAGACGTTGAAAAATCAACTGGGTTGCTAAACAAAAGTGATTGAGTCCTTCTGACTACACAGAAATTATCTCCCTGTCCATTATTTCTTGTTTCCCAATAATATCCATCAAAATTATCAAAGATTCCATATTTTCGAACGCATGGATTATAAACTGTGCTACCGATATCCTCTGTATCGTTTGTTGAACTTGTATCAGTTGTACTAACATTCATTACTGTGGTTTTTACACCAAATGTAGCAGCAGAAACACGACCTGGTTGGTATCTAAAAAATCTTTTTGATGTCAGAACAGCAGTTCGATCAGCAGGTGCTTCAACTAACGCACCAGATTCTTCAGGAACGTGAGTTAATCCCCATCCCATGTCTTGTGTCATACCATCATATGGAGTTCCAGCACCCACACCAACTGTAGAAAATAGATCTGGTTCTGCTGCCCACTCTGTGGGGTTTACATCATAGGTATTAACGTCTGCAAATATACCAAGTGCAACTTCTGATCTTGGTATTCCTAAAAGTGAAAGTGCAACTTCTGACTGTACTTTATTTTGTTCTGCAACAGGAATCGTTGATTGATCACTTGCAATAACAACGGGAACAGATTTATCAGATTTTTGTTGACCTGGAGGGACTGGAGCAGTCCTTCCGACAACAACCACAGACGCATTATTATTAACATTAGTGTTATCAGGCATTTTTAAATAACTCCGACTCTTCCTTTAGCGATAGTAAATTTTCTCCTTATAGATATATAGTCACCGACCTTATCGTCCACTGAGTGGGCCTGTGGATCAGTTGTAAATCCTGTGACCACTATTTTACCACCCTGCTTCTCGCAAACTCTAAGTCCTCTAACAGCACTAGCAAGAGTTGCATTATTTTCATCCTTCATTCCAGCATTTAGTCCTAATGTTAAATCAGGTGACATAGTATGCTGTGGTAATTGTACAAAATCTCCAATTGATATCGCAGTATGTTGTGATGCTTCTGAAAGCACAAGTACATATTGAGTACATCCAGCACCTGTACTAATATCTGACATGTATTGTCCACTTTCTCCAGCACCAACTTTTCCAGCCCAATATCCAGTTTGAATTCCAATGAAAGTTGTAAATCCAGCAGGTGTTTGTCTAAACTCCTCTCCAAGAATTTCATAACCAAGTGCAGTTGCACCAACACCAGCATAAGCAGCAAGAGTTGCAGTGTTTGCTGATGTCATCTTAAGTTGAACGTAACCATCCTCTCTTCCGATACCTTCAGGAACACTATCTTGAGTGAGGACATCAAAGTCAATGAAAGTATCACCAAGTGTAGCAGTACGAGTTGTGCTGAATAATCCGACCATAGTTCCGATACCTGCAGTAATCGAGACTTTACCTTTACTGAGATCCTTACTCTCTCCATCCTCGATATAAAGCAACGATGGGCCAACAAAATCTGTATCCTTATCAATTGTTATATTGATCGAATCAAAGTCTGTATCATAGATATCTGGAGTTGCAATAAACTCATCAGATGGGCCAAGAATGACATTATTTTGTGTATTAATCTTACCAGTTGCATACGCATCAAGACCACTACCACAATTTCGAATGATGTTTCCACCAGTTGATACAACTGTTGTCACAGATAGATCTAGAGGGCCAGCAAAGTTTTCAAACAAACAATCATTTATCCTTACGGTTTCGGATGATTGAACATCAAGTGGTCGAATATTAAATCTTTCTGTTTGACCACCATCTACAATAGTGCTATTTTCTACTGATATACGTCTTGAGTTTCTTGCGAAAAATCCACCACCAGAACTATTTCGAATCTCCATGTCCTTGAATAACATTGAAGTTCCACCCTCAAATGTAATTAGATTATTGTCACTGTCTAATTCAAACATTATATTATTTGAACTATTACCATCAAATGTCATATCTGATATTGTAATATCAGTTGGGTTTGTGATTGCAACACCAACTAAATTACCATTAAATGATAAACTATTTCCAGAAGTTCCTCCACTACCTACAGAATTTTCATCTGTTGCATAATATTGGAGTTTAACAATACTATTCTTTCCAGTTCCTTTCAAAGTAAATTGAGTTGGAAGAACTAAACTATTTGTTAGATAAGTTCCACTGGGTAAAGATAAGTAGGAGGCACCAGCAGCACTAATGTTTGCAACCGCATCTGCCAATGCTTTTGTATTATCATGAACTACCTTAACACTATTGGCAGTTCCAAATCCAGTCACTCCGTTTGTTAAGAAATTACTAGCAACTCTAATATTTCCATTTCCAATAGCAGTTATTTCGGCAATTTCCCAACCTCTTCTCTTAACACCTGTATTAACACCCACGACAGTTGGAAAATGAATCTGATGAGTTAATGTAGTATCTGCATCATGACCTAAAAATTCATTTACAGTTCCCTTCGCAGTCCAGAATGGTTGCTCATAAACTCCATAATCTATCCAAGTGATATCTGCAGTAGAACCACCTAATTCTTTTTGTCCCAAAACAGCAATGAGTTTTGCCTCATTAACATCTGCATTGTCTCCAGATATTTTATCTGCTAGAGGTGCACTTTGATTACCGTGTATATGAATTTGGCGATAGATTAGAATACCATTTGCAGTTCCTGATCTTTTTAAAGTTAAAACATTATGATTTTGATCATTAAAACTTGCAATGACTGTATTTGCGACACCGACATATGGCCCACCACCATAACTACCATTTGAACTAATTTGTGTTGCTATACCAACCTTACCATTTCTCATATTATATTGTGCTTGCCAATAGTAATATGTTGCTGCTTCTGAATATCCAGAGGATGGAACCTGTGTAATTTTAACGTCGGATCCACCACCTGAAATAGGAGGATCCGCAACTGTAGCATTATCTCCTGATGCAGTTACACCAAATATTTTGACTCTTTCACCAACAAAGAATTTAGAAGTTGAAATTCCAGATATTCTAAATTTGCCACCTACATTATCTCCAGTACCTGCATAAATTGTTCCATCATTACTTACGCCTAAACTTCTTAATTCATAAGCAGATAACTCATGTGGATCAATCATTTCATATCCACTACCATCATCCTTAACTTTGATAATACGATTTCTTGCGTATGTTGGTTCTTCAGTTTCGTCAGGTAAGTCTGTTAGTTTAAAGTTTTCATATACATCTGCACGAACTGTTCCACTTATATCAAGTTCATATGAAGGAGTTGCAGTTCGAATACCAACATTTTGTGTTGCCTTGTTAACTAAAAGAGATGGACTTGTATCATCACCAACTTGGAATAATGGATTGTTTAATGCATTACCTTTAACTAACAATTTAATTGCTTCAATACCATCTTCAGCATCTGTGGAAGTTACTTTATTTGTAAAGTTTACAGGGCCATTAAATTCAGATGGTAAGTTTTGATTTGGGCCACCTCCAACACGAAGCGTGTTACGGATAAACACATCATCAAATATAGCAAAGTTTGAATCACCAACATCACCTAAGAATAATTCTTTTGGTTCTTCCTTTTGTCCACTGAAGAAATCACCACGATCATTCATACCAGAGAAGAATGTAACTCCACCTTTCTCTTCTCTTGAAATTGCAAGAAGTTCACTCTCTGGTTCAATTTGTTTCTTAATTTTTTGTGGTAAAGAAGTTGAATAGTTACCTGGCCCATATCCAATATATTCAAAGGTATGACCAGAAGCACGAATACTAGAGAATCTATGTAACTCAGATGGAACTACATTTATTTTTCTCATCAATTCTCCCTTTTCATGAGCAACAGATTGGGTTCCTAATACACCTCTGAAAATTGTCATTGTAACAGTGTTATTAGAACTCTTGCTTTTTACTCTTACAATTTCATTTCCAACTTGTAAGAAATCACCAGATTTAAAAGCAGTTGTATTTTCTACATTTACATTTGATAGACCCTGTGCATTACCTGCAGTTGCGATTCCACTTGATGATTTGATAGTAACACCAATACCTGTTGCTAATGGTGATAAAGCACCTGAGATTTTTTCAGAAGCAAGTGAACTATCTTGACCAAATGAATTTAGACTGTATCTGTAAAGTTCAGCACCAGATTCACCACTTGTTGAAATACCAACATGTGCTTTCATTGTAAATGTTGTAACTCCAACTATCTCCTTAACAATAAAATCAAATCCATTATACACAGAGGCAGTTCCTCCAGTTAATCCTGCAATTTTAATTTTATTTCCAACTGCCAAATTGTGATTTACACTTGTAGTAACAGTAACAATTCCAGTCGAAGTTGTATTTGCAACACCGACTATATTAGAAATTCCAACTGCCTCGTCAAGTAAAGTGAATACACCACTTGTTAAACTAATAGGCCCTGTGTAGATACCCGCAGAAGTTCCCGATGTCTGTCCTTTCTGTACATGTGTATAAGTAACTGATTTTGTGCTTGGAACACCTGTGATTTTATACAATCCATTAAAGGCACCATTTGTTCTGTTTGTAGTTTCACCTACACCAATCACCTGTATGACATTATTCACAGAGTTGTTAATACTTGTGACTGATGCAACTCCAGATGTTCCACCATCTATTGCTAATGTTTGTCCTATACCATATGCAGATCCACCATCAACAATTTCAATTGAAGTTATGGTTCCACCAGATCCAGTTACAACTTTAGCAGTTGCACCATTTCCATTGTTACCACTTTGATCTGTTAATGTAAGGTTATATCTTGTTGTATTATTACCATATCCAGTTCCAAAAGAATCAATTGAAAGTCCTGTGATTGCATTTAGGTTATGCTCTATATCAGATGTTAAAGTTGTGATACCAGAACTATTACTCTGTGCAAAAGTAACTGCAAATCCAATACGATTATCTCTTATATAATTAATTGCTGCTTCTTTTGTAATACTATTCAATGGATTATTAAGAGTTATTTTACCCAAATTTGAATTTGAAGCTGCAGACACACATTGAACTGGATCATTGTTTGGGTTATCTTTATCAACAGTTGGATATAAATTTAAGAAACTTTGTTTATATTTTAAATCAGAAAATTCAGAAACAGTAGGAGATAAATTACCAATTAAACAAGTTAGATAGTAAATACCATCTTGTTGAGTAGAAATATAATCCTGAATTGTTTCAACTTCCTGAACTGTATATGTTGTATCGTATTCGCTTCTCGAAAATACTGGTAGATCTGAAGGAGAAAGATTATTTGCACTTGCACGAGCATCAGTTACAACTCCCACAAATGATTCAGGTGCAACTCCGAAGTTTAAATTTGTATTTGTATATGTAAATGTTTTTGATGATGGTGTCGATGAAACAGTGAAGGATCCATTATATCCTGAATTATTAGCACCTGTTGTGTTAGTTGAACTTCTTACCTTACTAACTGCAATTTTATCTCCAACACTTAATTTATGTGCGATCTCTGTTGTTACGACACTCTTTGTTGAATCACTAGCATCAGTTGCAATACCTGCAATAATTCTAGGGTTACGATTACTAATTACACTATTAATTGTACTATCTTCTCCAACAGTTTTAGATTCCTGTAGAACATAATTTTTCTCTGGTTTCTTTGCAATATTTGCACCAGTAAAGTCTTTTGGAATTACATAACGTAATCTGTAAATACGATCATTTAATGCACGAGTTTCAGATTTTCTTGTTACATATGTTGCCGAGTTATTAGATCCAATCTCTGTTGAAAATCCAACGATTCCCTCATAAATTTTATTTGTTGTAGTTGTTGAGGAACTGAGAATATACCAATTCTTTTTATCCTCGTCATATTGTATTGGGTGTCCAATTTCACCTGGTAACTTATCATTTACTATACTCTGAACAGTAAGAACACCACCCCTTGTGTTTATGGTTTCTACAATCTCTTTTCCTGAAAGAGCATCGTTCACTGTGTTTGCTAGTTTAATTTGTGTAGCATTACTTTGGGGGATAGCAAAATATTTTCTACCAATTTCAATTCCATCAGGAGTTCTACCATCATCACTAAAGATTCGAATAGATTCACCTGCAAGGAAATTATGATTTGTAGTAAGAGAAATTACATTTGAACTAATACTGTTTGCAATTCCAACTCTACCGACAGTAAACTTTTTCTCAGATGTTGGCCCATCACCTGACTCAACTTGCATAAGGATTGGAGATGAATAAATTCTACTTAAACCACCTACATTTACATTCAAAAATAACTTATCATCTATCTTTGCACCAATTCTGAAACCATTTATGATACTGGTTGGTGGATTACTTTTATCTTTTTCATCAATAATGTAAAGTCTTGATGTTGTGGCAGTTGAAACTGTTGTAGCAGGATCTAAAGATCTCCAAATAATATTTGTCTCTTCTTTTTCTAAATCTTTTGGTGGTACAATGTGTGTTATGTAACCTGTATCATCACGATTGAATGCATTTGGTTTGAATCCTTTTGATACTAATGCTTTATTACCAAAGTTAGAGTTGGAGTTGGTAATTGACTGCTCTCCACCAGACTCTGCTAAGAAATGATTTGAAAAACCAATCGCAAAAACAGAAACTGCTTGAATAAACGCATCGTTTGATACCTTTATATGAAAGTTATCATATCTCTTTCTGTATTGTGAATCTGGATTCAAATATAAAGGAGTGTTTATATCTGGATCTGCTGCAGCGTTGACACTATTTAAATAGTCACCAACAGATGGTTTATAAATTACAAATGCTTTATCATCCTTCTGTAGTCCAATACCAGTAAACTGAGCAACAACCATAGATTTAAATCCAGTTGCTTTTGATCCATCAGCATGAAGACCACACATACCAAAGACAGATCTGAGTGAACAGTTGAAAATATAAGGTGAAGCACCTGTAACTGTATCGGCCTCAATGATAACTTTTGCATTTGCAAGATCCGAAGCACTTATACTATCGTCAATAGCATCTGAATTTAATTGATATGAGAATTGCCTATCACTTCCAATACCAGTGACTCGATATGTTCCATTGTAAAGATCAGTTGACCCAACACCAGTGATTAAAATTTGATCATCAACAGTTAAACCGTGATCATTCTCTGTTAAAGCAACTGCACTCAAACCACTAGAGATTAATTCTTCAATTTTATTGTCGTTTGCAGACAGATCACCGACAATTTTAGTTTCTGGTGTATTTGGTTCAAAGTCTTTATTAGTTGGAAAGTCAGCAATTACTCTATTTCCAGTATTAGAACCATACGCATTCATCAACTTGAAATAATACATTTCCAAGTCTGTAGTAGTATATGTAACAGATCCTGATCCAGTCACACTATTTTGACCATCTGCATACTCAAAACAAGTTAATTTATGATGTGATATGTTTGGATTTCTTTTTTCTGTGAAGTTTTTACTATAATATACTGACTGATTTGCATCAAACATACTAAATTGCCAGAAGTAGCAACCACCAGTTACACGGAAGAGTGCAGATCTAGGTATAACATCATCACCGACATCTGGATTTGGAACGTATAAAGGTCTTACTTTTGTTTTTCGAAGGTCTAAACCTACGATTGAGGTTCCTTTTGGAACAATTACACCACCATGAACTGAATTATACTTATGTAAAATATTATCTGCATCATTTAAATCGAATGATGAATCGTTTTTTAATTCTAAATTTGTTGTTCCAGTAATATTTTGATCATTTACGTTAAAATATTTTAAACCACCATCATCTTTGATACGTAATCCTGGTCTATTATCTACTACATGTTCACCAGGATATAACAAAACTGTGGTTCTATCAAACTTATCATTATTAAATCCTGATTGATATGTAAATCTAGCTGCTTCTATCAATGCCCTTTGTATCGTAACAAAAGGTCTTGTTAAAGAGTTTCCTTTATTATCAAAACTATCTGTAGCATCTAAGTCAGATGGGTTTACATATAATATATTACCATCAGTATTTACTAGAAAATTTTCTAACCTTGAAAGGGGCATCGTATTAGCACACTAAATTTTTTCTTCTGTCTTATTTATCACAAAAGGTTTGGGACAGATTTTTGGCCTGAATTTTTTTTCCACCTTTTTTGGAATTAAAAGTTAATTTTGGTCTTGGGGTGGATCATCCTCATCCTCTAAGAATGATTCCATAACTTCTTTTAACTTTTCATAATAAAGTGGTTCACCACGTAACTCAGCGAGTTTGGCAATCGCAACTGACTCAACACAAGTCCAGTATGTTTCTCCACTTACAACGTGCTCATCAGTGAAGTACGCTGCAATATCCTCTTGAAGATACTGAAGTTCTCTTAGTGTTTCTCTCTGAATTTCCATATACTGATGAGTTTCTTTTTATTTATGGGTTGAATCTGACAAGCATAGTTAGACAAGTTGTGGTGTCAGTGGCATCAATAGTCACATAATTTATCCTATCACCTGCTGCAAAATCCATTAATGATGTGTATTGTGAATTACTTTTTGTAACTGTCCCCGAACCAGTGGTAGTTGTAATTTGATCATCGGTACCACCTTGTGTTACTCCATTCTTTGATGGTTGAAAAGTTCCAGCATCACTTCCACCAGATTTTGATATAGTAACGACGACAACTTCACCAGCAAAAGGCATTGCAGGCCCTTGATTATCAACTGCACCATTTCCAAATGAAAACAATTGACCAGCAGTAGTGGCAGCACTATGTTCACCAATTAGAGTGTGTAATGTTCCCTTTACCAAACCATTTGATTCGATGCTAAGTTTTTCTGTTGTGCCAGTGAGAGGATCTGTTGTTCCTGTATTATTTGTTGTTCCTGTTCTAAAACTAATTCCACCAGCAGTACTAATATTATTAGAAATAACTAATGTATTACTATTTTGTCCAACGAAACCAGCAGTCTTATCACCATCTTGTTTAAACCATATCTGTGGATTAGAAAATTCATCATTATCATCTGTGTCAGATTCAATGATTAAAACACAATCACTATTTGCAGTGCCTGATGAAATATGTAACATTCCATCTGGATTAGTAGTTCCGATACCGATGTTAGTGTCTGCAATAATGCTGCTACAGTCTATGGTTTGACTTGGAGATATACCATAGGTACTACCATTTGTTAGCATACCATCTAAAGTTTCGTTTCCGACACCAATACTAGTATCAATACCAGCATAATATTTTGCCATCAGAGTGTCCTCCTATCATAATGATATCCAGCAATTGAATACTGATCATTTTTACCTGGATAATCTTCAGGTGAGTTTCCTTCATACTCTGGAATCAAACGTTCACCATCTTTTCTTTCACCATAAACTATGTAACTACAGTGAGTTGGAAGATTACTATGATTCTTAACTATAATTCTATTTTTTGCAACTGTATAGTATAAGTATTGATAAGTTCCAATCGGAGTTAAATGTACAGTAATTGTTTTAGTGTCAACTAAATCTTTCCAATAATCAGGAAGTTCAATGAATTCACTGTCTTTTAGAATACCTCGATAATATACACCACCTTCTGGGCCTTCCAAACAAACATATCTAAGTCTATGATTTTTTTTGGTTGGATGTTTAATATCAAATCCTTTCCAACCTTGACTATTGATACTTCCTCTAAAAGTCGAATACGTTGTGCCAGTAACTCTAAGATTTGCTGATATTCTCATGTCAGCAAAAAATTGACTGGTTCCTAAAACATAAAGAGAGTCAGAAAAAGGAAGTTTAGATACAGAATCTACTGTGCCTATTGTAACTGCTCCCCTTCCACCAGTGCTAGAGCAATCACCAAAGATTGATATTCCACCGCAAGTTAGTACACCTGATTTTTTATATGGGACTTGTTGAGATGTCTGTCTTGCGTAATTTGCTTCTCCAACGTGAAGACCAATAGTTTCAATTGAAATATTTTTAATCGTCATCCATCTAATCCTCCATTAGGATCATTAAATTGTGTTATCTTATCGACAGGCACACCACCATAAAAAGAACTTAGTTCATCAAAGAAATCAGGTGCAAGATCCACGTCAACTCCTGAAGTAGTATCTACAGAGTTACTTTCACAGTGTATTCCAACTGCTGCCCCACCATTTATAAACAATTCTCGATTTGAATCAAGATTCATATCTGCACCAGCTAAGATATCTGTCTGAGAACCTGATCTCATTCTAACATTATCTTTAGCATCTATGTATATGTTCTTCTTTGCGTTAAGAACAATATTTCTACCACACAGTTCAATATCACTTGCCTTTGATGTAATGAATATTCTACCATGTTTACATTCAATTTTAAAAGCAACTCCACCCTCTCCTGTAACCTCGCCATCTCCAATACTCGCATCGTCTCCAGAATATATTTCTAGATTTTTACCTGCTCTTATTTTACCTATACCACCTTCATAAAAATGAATTCCTTGTGATGATTGAGTTGTCATACACAATTCTGATGTACCATGTTTTTCTGTTGGGTGTCCACCAGACATGGTGAATGTCGGAAAAACTCTTTTATAAAAACGTTGAAATTCGTCTTTAAATATTTCTCTTATTTCCTGTTCTGTCATTAGTATCCTCCGTATCCACCACTGCTAGGTGTGCTTGGTGGAGTTGAATCACCAGAATCAGTTTCCGAAGAAGTTGAAGTATTAGTGTTGGTGGTGGTTGATGTATCCATCGTAGGAGTGGTTGTAGTTGTAGTTGTAGTGGTCGATTCGGTAACAATGATTGGTTCTTCTGTGGTTGGTTCGGTCACGACTTCTGATGATTCAGTAGCAGTGGTTGTGTATGTGGGTGATGAAACTACTGGTTGCCCTAGACTTTCTTCCATTGTATCATAAATTATTGAATCTGTCTCGCTATGTGTTGCTCCAGTCATCTTTAATCCATTTGACATCACATGATAAGGCCCAGAATACTCCACACCATTTACATATCCAACAACTTCTTTATTATCACCAATACAATCAACAACACTGACAATACCAATAAGAGTTTTTCTCTGCTCAGATCCAACATCAGTTTTAGTTAGACCCTTGGATCTCATAACAGGTATCAGTTCAGCACCAACTCCATTTTCTGAATTAACTATAAGAACTGGGGGAGTATTAAACTCTCTTAATATATTTGGAGGGAAATTAACACCTGCGATACATCCACTTGGTGTTGTAATAATAGGTATGTTAGTTACATCTTCTCCATCTTCAATTCCCTCGAAGGTAATTGTATCTCCAGGATCGTATCCAATACCTGGTTTTGATATGAATACGTCTGTGATTTCACCAACTATATTAGTTGAAATTCCAACATCAGAACCACCAAGACAATATCCAAACCCAGCTGAGAGAATTACAACACTAACAATTGACCCATCTTTTACAATTGGTTTTACATTTGCACCAGATCCGTTTCCAGTATTATCAATTATTGTAATTTGCGTATCTGTGTCATATCCACTTCCACCATTTATCACTTCAACTGAAAATATTCTATTACTATTGCCAACTATAATAAGCAACTCTGCTCCTGATCCAGATCCAAGAATCACATAATCAGGTGGTATACATTTTGGATAGATAAATCCTGGTCTTCTTGGAATAATATCAATCTGTGATGGTGGATTATCATTAATTCTGTTACAATCTTCAAAAAGAAAATCACCCTCACCAAAGATAGTTAGTCCACCCATCGCATCATCACCAGGATCATTTCCAAAAAATCTACGAATTCCTCC
>Ga0209348_1000405_pt1 | contig 23093 bp, 21 predicted proteins | sample ETNvirenome_2_30_FD_184065 | JGI IMG/M metagenome (GOLD analysis project Ga0209348, IMG submission 184065) | Marine viral communities from the Pacific Ocean - ETNP_2_30 (SPAdes) (version 2) | ecosystem: Environmental > Aquatic > Marine > Oceanic | place: Pacific Ocean | collected 2013-06-22
CGAGTTGTGTCAGGTACATCCCTGCGTCAAAGACCTAGATGCTGTACGCCAGCTTATCCTGATGGACATGGCATTCAACATGGGTGTGCCTCGCCTGTGCAAATTCAAAAAGATGTGGAATGCAATACACGAGAACAACTTTGATGCTGCCAGCATTGAGATGATGGACTCTCGTTGGGCACGTCAAGTAAAGTCGCGGGCCAAGAAGTTGTCTGATGCAATGAAGTCAGGAGAGTTTTAAATGCCTATAGAATTAAAACAAAAACAATACACTGATAAAACGCTTCCCCCAAGAAAAGCAGCACCCAGTGCTGAAGTTGCAAATGATGGCGCAGATGTAATGAATGACCTAGTGCAAAAACAAAAAACTCAAAATAGAGCGAATAGTGCTGTGGGTAGAATTACTAAATTTCAAGATAATCCTTTGTATACAGCAAGAGACGCAAGACAGTCACTACGTAAAAAATCTAAAGCCCCTGTTGGAGTTTAAATTGTAAACAGATGCTACACGTCTTTCTACTGTTTGTTTTCGTAGGCGTAGGAGATGACAAGAAGCTGGTCAGCAAGGACATGCACTTCAAAGACCTACGAGAGTGCGTTTGGTACGCACAAACCCTACACAAACAAGGCAACCTAATAACGGCATATTGTGTGCCGAAGTTCATAACAGACGGCAACGTAAAGGTATACTGATGGACCCCATTAGCGCGATGGCTACCGCATCGGCTGCATTCGGTGCAATCAAAAAGGGCTTTCAAGTAGGACGTGATATTGAGGCAATGGCCTCTGATCTGTCCCGCTGGATGGGTGCCATGTCTGATTTGGACATGCTGGAGAAAGAGGCAAAAAACCCTCCTATCTTTAAAAAGCTGTTTGCCGGTAAGTCTGTAGAACAAGAAGCGATGGAGACGTTTGCTGCCAAACAAAAGGCAGAAAGCCAGCGCAGAGAGTTACAAAACTGGATTGGCATGACGATGGGTAAGTCCAAGTGGGACGAACTTGTTCGCATGGAAGGCCAGATTCGCAAGCAACGTCAAGAAACATTATACAAACAACGGCAACGTAGGCACAAGTTTGTAGAGATTGTAGCATGGATAGTCATGGTTACTTTTGGTATAGGTCTTCTTTTCGGTTTTGTTTTGTTTCTCAAAGGCACAGTTGCTAACGCTGCAGACCCAGAGTATGTAACCTGTAGGCTCAAAGGCTGCACTAAGATAGACAACCAACGAGTCTGTATATATCACGGAGCCAACAACACCGTAGATCAAGTCTGGATAGACTTTCACGAATTCTTTCCCAAAGAGATACAGTGCAAGTACGACCCCAAAAACGAAAAACCTCCCACGATGCGCGAAACATTTGAAGCAATCGAAAAGTCAAGAAAATAATTCTTGCTAATTTAAATAAATAGGTGTATAATGACTAACAGGGAGACAGACATGAAACGACTTGCCTACGAAGCCCTGAAGCACAAGTACGAGGCTCAGAAAAAAGATGCGCTATTTGTATACGCAAATTACACAAACAATCCGGCGGCTATCGGTGAACATCCGCAACTGCTTGAGGAAATGGACAAGGCAGTCGCAAGCTGGGCAGATGCTCAAGACAAACTGGATGCGCTTGAAAATTTGTATAGCAAGGCTTAACGGGTATTAAGATGACATTCTTACAACTTATCAACGCTGTACTACGAGAGATCAATGAGGTGGAGATTACTACAGTCTCTACGACACGAGGCATCCAGACATCAGTCAAGGACTTTATCAACAAGGCACAGCGCGATATTATCAACTCCGAAGTTGAGTGGCCGTTTACTGTTGTTAGTCAGTCTTTTACTACTACTGCGGGAACAGCAGAGTATGCACGGGAGTCAGATGCAAAGACGGTTAATTACGATAGTTTTACTGTTCAAGAGTCCGCGTCAACAGCAGAAAAAAAATTAAGATACCTTTCATTTAACGAATACTTAGATCGACGTAATGAGGCCGACACAAATCCTGATACTGGTTCACGTGCTTTACCAGAATTCATATACAAAACACCAGATCAAAAGTTGGGTCTGTCCCCTGTGCCTGACAAGTCTACCTATACAGTTAGGTACTATTACTACAAAACAGTAAGCGACATGTCGGCAAATACAGATACTCCAACTATTCCGGAACGCTTTCACGATGTAATCGTCAATCGCGCTCGTTACTACACACACATGCTTCGTTCAGATATTCAATTTTCACAGCTTGCTCTTCGTGATTACACGGAGGGCTTGTCTCGTATGCGTATCGAATTGATTAATCGTAAGGATTATATGAGGGCTGTCTAATGCCAGATACTTCACTGCTGAGTCCGTTTGTTGTGAAGCTAGGCGGCGGCCTGATGCTCGACAAGGATGCCTTTACTCTCCCGCCGGGAGCAGCAACTCAGTTGCAAAACTTTGAGCCGGATATCAACGGTGGCTATCGTCGCATCAACGGCTTTGCCAAGTTCAACTCAAATATTGTACCACAGACTAGCGCATCCACCGAAAAAGTTCTTGGCTTACACGTTTACAAAGATCAGGTTATTGCCGCACGGGGCACAAAAGTGTTCAAGGGCGGCGCAACCGGATCGTGGACAGAGATAGACACGGGGCGTACGAGTGCCGGAAGGTACAACTTCGTCAACTTTAATTTCGACGGTACGGACAAGGTTGTGTATGTTGACGGTGCAAATCTTGCATCGGTCTTCAACAACAGCAGCGTTACTGACGTAAGTGCCAGCGGGAGACCGGCAGACCCTAAATTTGTAGAGGTGTTTCGAAGCCACGTATTCTACGCGGGTATGTCTGCAAGTCCACAAGAACTTATCTTCAGTGTACCGTTTGATGAGGATGACTTTACTCCGGGCACCGGTGCAGGATCAATCAAGGTCGATGGCGTCATCAAGGGCATCAAGGTCTTCCGTGAAAGTCTCTTTGTTTTCTGCGAAGACTCTATCTTTAAGATCACAGGTTCAAGTTTGTCGGATTTTGCAGTCGTACCAGTTACACGTAAAATCGGCTGTGTAGATGGTTTTAGCATTCAAGAAATATCGGGTGACATCGTTTACCTCGCACCTGACGGACTGCGTACGATTGCGGGTACGGAAAGAATTGGTGACGTTGAACTTGGCACCGTGTCAAAGCAGATACAGCCCCGTCTAGATAACGTGTCTACAGAAAGAATATCCTCTGTCGTCATACGAGGAAAAACGCAGTATCGTTTATTTTTTCCCACAGACGCACAGCAAGCATCAGCGGCTCTTGGCATCATCGGGGTTATTAAGGCTGGTACAGAAGGCGGCATAGGCTGGGAGTACGCAGACATTAAAGGCATCAAGCCCGCCTGTTGTGCGTCTGGGTTTATCGGCGGAGTCGAAACAATCTTACACGGCGGATACGACGGCTACATTCACAAGCAGGAGACTGGCAACACCTTTGACGGTACCAACATAGCCGCAGTCTACCGTTCTCCCGACTACACGATGGGTGATGCTGGCATCCGCAAACTAATGCAACGTATCATCTGGAACTACGATAACGACGGAGCCGTAAACTCCAAGTTTCGTATTCGCTACGACTTCAACTCGTCAGACGTGCCTCAACCTACAGAATATGATTTAACTACGGGTGCGGCGATTGCCCTCTACGGACTCGCCGCATCGACTTACGGCACTGCTGTGTATGGATCATCGGGTACTCCGCTGGTCCGACAGAGTGTAGAGGGCGGAGGATTTACAGTAGCAGTGCGTTTGGACGACAGACAGGGAGCAGCCCCCATCTCAGTAAAAGGCTATCAACTTGAATTTACGCCGGGGGGCAGGAGATAATACATGGCAGGTTATACCAGACAATCTACATACACTGACGGCGACGTTATCAACGCAGCGGACTCCAACGACGAGTTCGATCAGGTACTTGCTGCGTTCAACAACTCGACTGGTCACAAGCACGACGGTACTGCTGCAGAGGGTCCAGTTATTGGACTCATTGGCGATCCGGGAGAGACAACGCCACTCAACAAAGTCGTTATTGACAACCCCAACAATCAGATTGAATTTTCGGTTGACGTATCCAGTTCTTCTGTAGAGCAGCTTGTTATCAAAGACGGCGTGATTGAGCCGACAACCAACAACGACATTGATCTGGGTTCCTCGAGCAAACAATTCAAAGACCTGCACATCGACGGGGTTGCAAACGTGGACAGCATTGCGATGCCGACCACAACCGTCACGGACATCCTAGACGAAGACAACATGTCGTCTAACAGTGCTACTGCGCTTGCCACACAACAGTCGATCAAAGCCTACGTCGATACACAACTCACAGCAGAAGACCTTGACTTCCAAGCGGACAGCGGTGGCGCACTCTCTATTGACTTAGATAGCGAAACGCTCACATTCACTGGTGGTACTGGTATTGACACTAGCGGCTCTGGGAATGCCGTTACTTTTGCTATTGACTCTACTGTAGCCACCCTGACGGGTTCGCAGACCTTGACGAACAAGGCAATAGACGCTGACAATAACACCCTGTCGAACATCGAAGTGGACAACCTCAAGTCGGGCGTTCTCGACACGGACCTGTCGAGTGTTGCCGGAACAGATACCACCCTTGCATCAGCCAAAGCTATTAAGGCATACGTAGATGCACAGATACAGACGGAAGACACTCTAGAGGAACTGAACGACACAAACATCTCGTCGCTTGCATCGGGTCACATTTTGATCTACGACGGCTCTGACAGTTTTGACAACAAGGCTATCTCCGGTGACGTTACACTCGCCTCTACGGGTGCTGTGACGATCGCCAACGATGCTGTCGAAACAGCGATGGTCAACGAGAACGTCGTCAGCGGTCAGACTGCAATCACCTCTGGCGATGTCAACATCACCAACGACACACTGCTTCTGCACGATGCAGATGCCAGTGCCCTGAAGAAGGTCACGGTCACTAACCTGATTTCTAGTGCCGGTGGCCTGACAGAAGTCGTAGCTGATACCAGTCCCCAGCTTGGGGGCAATCTTGATGTAAACGGTAATGACATCGTATCTGTATCAAACGGCAACATCGACATCCTTCCCAACGGCTCTGGTGTGGTCAACCTTGATGGTAACGGCTCGTCTGGCGGTGTTTCCATCTCCGACGGTCTTATTGACATTCGCACTGGCACAGGCAGCGTAGCGAAGGTGAATTTCTACTGCGAGTCGAGCAATGCACACGCACAGACCTTACAGGCACAACCACACTCTGCAGGTGTGACTAACACTCTCACTCTTCCTGCCGGTGGCAATCAAGAGATTGTGGGTACGACTGCCACGCAGACCCTGACCAACAAGACCCTGACTACACCGACTATTGACCTGTCAGGTGTTACGTCGTCGGGCGACTTGGCTGTTGCCAACGGTGGCACGGGTGCATCTAGTGCGTCGGCTGCACGTACGAATCTTGGCTTGGCTATCGGTTCTGACGTACAGGCGTACGACGCAGAACTCGCTGCACTGGCTGGCCTCACATCTGCTGCAGACAAGGGTATCCAGTTCACTGGTTCTGGCACCGCAGCGACATACGATCTGACAGCAGCAGGTAAAGCACTGCTGGATGACGCCGACGCGGCAGCACAGCGTACGACTCTTGGTCTTGGTACGGCGGCTACGGCAAACACAACAGCCTTCGATCCGGCTGGTGAGGCGGTTGCTCTAGCTATCGCACTGGGTTGACAAACTACGCAAAACAATCTATAATATATCCGAAGAGGGATACCAATGGCAAACTCATTTAAACTGGTGACAGACACTGGAGTAGGCACTTCCGCTGCCACGGTTCATACTGGTGCTAGTTCTACCGAAACAACAATCATTGGCATGTCGATTGCGAACATTCACACTTCACAGATTGAGGTAGATGTACAGCTTGAGAACAATGACGGTGACAATATCTACATTGTAAAGGATGCACCTATTCCTGTGGGTAGCAGCCTTGTTGTTGTGGGCGGTGAACAGAAAGTAGTTATGAACGCAAGTGATGTTTTGAAAGTTACGTCAAACGTCGCATCTAGCGCAGACGTTGCTTTGTCTATTCTTGAAATTACGTAAGGAATAATCATGGGTTATATCGGCGCAGGTATATCAAAATTTAACACCGCAGATGGACTGACTGTCAGCGGCAACACTGATATTGACGGTGGCACAATCAAGCTGGATGGTAATTACCCAACAGGCACAAACAACGTGGCATTGGGTGACACTGCACTTGATGATGGCAGCTTGTCAGGTGGTAACAATACGGCGATTGGTTCTGCTGCGCTGAGTGCAAACACTACTGGTGCAAATAACACAGCAGTAGGGGTTGAAGCACTTGTCGCAAACACTACTGCTGAATTAAACACTGCGATGGGATATCGGTCTTTATATCTTAATACCACTGGTGAACTTAATACAGGAATAGGTGGCTTTGCATTAAACAAAACCACAACAGGTGTTAGGAACACAGCGGTTGGCTATACGTCAATGAACTCAAATACCACTGGTGGGTATAACACTGCGTTGGGTTCTCACTCACTTGACGCAAATACTACGGCTAGTGCGAACACCGCAGTCGGATACTCTGCGCTTGGAGCAAACACTACTGGCGGTGACAATACCGCTGTCGGGTATAATACGCTAGACGCCAACACAGAAGGTGCCAACAATTCAGCATTTGGTGTGGGTGCGCTTGGGGCTAATACAACGGCAAGTAATAACACCGCGATGGGTAAAAATGCCCTTTCCGTAAACACCACTGGCACAGAGAATGTTGCTGTTGGTTCTATTTCATTGGATGCTCTTACAACAGGCATTTACAATACTGCTGTGGGTCACGGTTCATTAGGGTCAACTACCACCGCAGCTAACAACACTGGCATAGGACAGGGTGCTTTGGCATCCAACACTACTGGTGCAAGCAATACTGCGGTTGGTAGGTCTTCATTGCTTGCGAACACCACCTCTAGCGAAAACACCGCTGTTGGCTACAATGCACTGACAGCACAAACCACCGGAACTGCTAACACCGCTATTGGCTGGCAAGCAATGGTAAGCAACGTACACGGTGATAGAAATGTTGCTGTGGGTAACGAGGCACTTGAGGCGTACAATCCGACATCTGCTGGCACAGATTCGTACAATGTTGCTGTAGGTTTCCGTGCGCTGACTGCCAACACTACAGCAGGAAACAACACTGCAATCGGTGGATTGGCTCTTGATGCTAATACCACTGGCGCTCTTAACACCGCAATCGGTCAAAACTCTATGACTGCAAATACTACAGGCGAAGAGAATGTTGCGGTAGGCAGGTCTAGTTTGCAAAACAACACCACAGCAAACGCCAACACGGCTGTTGGTTATGCAGCACTCGGTTCAAACACCACGGCAAATAACAACACAGCCGTTGGCTACACTTCTATGTATGCCAATACAACAGGCCATTCCAATGTCGGGGTGGGCTATCAAAGTTTGTATAACAATACCGAAGGCACATCCAATGTCGCCGTAGGTTGGAACGCCGCAGATGCAAATACCACAGGGTCAGCCATAACCGCTGTCGGTGAACATTCACTAGGTGGGAACACTTCAGGCGATAACAATACTGCTTGTGGTAGAGAAGCCCTTAAAAACAACACCACAGCAAGCACCAACACAGCTGTTGGAAAAGCGGCACTTAAAGCGAACACCACTGGCAGTGCCAACGTAGCTGTCGGGAGCGATGCTTTACTCGTAAACACCACTGGCGCAAGCAATACTTCAGTAGGCAGTATCTCAGGAGATGCTATAACAACAGGTAGCAACAATACGTCAATAGGGCATCAAGCAAATCGTATAACGACTAATGGAGATAACAACACTATTGTTGGAACGCTTTGCCGTTCATCTGGCACTGGTGATTCTAATATGGTTGTTGTTGGTTCTAACGGTATGGTTGGAAAAGGGTCAAGTACAGCCTTTATATCTGGCGGTAACGGCCCAGTTTACGCTGGTAATAACTCATCAAACTTTGCCACAACCTCTGACCGCCGCATTAAGAAAAACATTGAAGATAACAATACAGGGCTTGATGCAATCAATCAGGTTCGTATTCGTAACTTTGAGTATCGCACCCCTGACGAAATTGATGAACTGCCATCTCATGCAGCTATTGACAAGCAGGGTGTGCAACTTGGTGTTATCGCTCAAGAGATACAAGAAATCTTACCTGATGTAGTCAGGGAAGAAACTACAGGCTGTCTCAGCGTAGACCCTGAAAATATGACTTGGTATTTGGTAAATGCCGTAAAAGAACTCTCAGCAAAGGTAGCCGCACTGGAGAACGCAGAATGACTAGAGCAAGAGATATAGCAGACCTCGTTGATTCCAGCGGCGATATCGTTGCAGGGGCATTAGGTAACGTCCCTAATAGAAACCTCATCATCAACGGAGCCATGCAAGTTGCCCAGCGAGGAACCAGCCATACAACAGAAGGTTACGGTTCTTTAGATAGATACTCTCTCGCACTTTCTGGCGCATCAGGAGTAACAATGTCGCAAGAAGCATTTTCAACTGCTGACAGAAACTCTCTTGGATTTGAAAAATACCTAAAACTAGAAGTAACAACTGCAAACAATAACTGCGGTGTTTATCACTACATTGAAGCGTCAAATGCTGTAAATTTAATTGGTAACAAAGCCACACTTTCTTTCTATGCAAAAGGAACTAATCCCGCTGGTGGCAGTTTTACAATGCAACCCGCGTGGTATAATACATCTAGTGGTGGTGGTGATAATGCAGTTGCCCAGTCTCTTACTGTAACTTCATCGTGGGTAAAATACAGCTTTACTTTTGATATTCCAGCCCCTGCTAATACTACTATAGATAACAGCGCATACCTTTCAATTCCGTTTATTCAACCTGCAGGAGACACTAACACAACTGCGTGGGAGTTAAATTTGGCTGGGTTGCAATTTGAACTAGGCTCCAACGCATCCGACTTTGAACACCGCAGCTTTGGCGAGGAACTGGCCCTGTGTCAGCGTTTTTATTATCAGACACCAGATAGTGAGCATAGTGTTCACACAGTCCGCAGTTACAATAATGGTAATCAATACTATGGAACAGTTGCTTTTCCTGTCACAATGAGAGCAAACCCCACTTTTAGTACACAGACTAACACAATTAATTTACCTTCGATTTCTAATACAACAGGAACATTTACGGCTCATAATAGAACAAGGCACAGGTGTATTATACGCATTGTCCCTGCCAGCGATGCGGGTACTTATACATACACTGTCATAGCTATTAACAACGCCATGAAGTTCGATGCGGAGTTGTAAAAATGAATGAAATGAACATTACATCAGCACAATACCAACAAAATTCAATTTTAAATGACAGTGATGAACTTGTGCTGGATGGTATAAATCACTCAATTAAGGCAACGGTTGACGGTGTGCAGCTAGACATACCTCTTGACCCAGACAATCGTCACTACGCAGAAATCATGCGTCAGGTAGAAGCTGGTGACCTGACCATAACAGACGCCTAATTTACAGGAGAATAAAATGGACGAACTTACAACAGAACAAATCGCACAGAACTACACCGCTATGGGTCATTCCGTGCAACTCATCACAGACGTGATTGCAGGTGATGCAATGGCAGATGAAGAAGCAGAAGAGCGTCAGGGTTGCGTAGACCGCAATGTTGAGCATCTGCAACTGATGGTAGCTAAAGACTACTGGACAGATGAGAACATGACAGCAGTCAACGCTGCAATCACAGCAGGTCAAGACTACACTGCCGAATAATAAACCGGAGAACCGTTAATGGCTTACTTAGGCAAATCACCATCACAGGGTGTACGTAATCGTTACTACTTCACTGCATCAGGCGGTGAGACATCAATCAGCGGTGCGCTGACAGGTGGCACCCTGACATTCACTGACGGCAACTATGTTGACGTGAACTTGAATGGTGTGACCCTAGTAGCTGGTACGGACTACAACACAAGCACAGCGAACACTATTGCTGGCTTGTCGGCATTGACTGCAAGCGATGTAGTTGAGATTGTAGTGTATGACGTGTTTAGTGTGTTTGGCGGCAACGTCAACGGGCCGTTTACCATTAGTGGTAATCTGTCTGTAGATAATGGCACCATCAAGCTAGATGGCAATCACCCTGTTGGCACACAGAATGTTGCGCTAGGAGATACTGCACTAGACAGTAATACCACTGGCGGCAGAAATACTGCCATCGGTGCAAACGCGATGACTACCTATAATGTCACAGATAGCGGAAACGATTTTAACGTAGCCGTTGGTTACAACTCTTTGACATCTCTTACAACAGGCTTTTCAAACACGGGTGTTGGTTCTTTAACTTTAGAGTCCACAACCACGGGAGCGAACAACACTGCCTGTGGGTATGGTGCGCTAGATAGCAATACAACAGCAAATAACAATACGGCTGTCGGTTATGATGCACTTACCGCAAACACCACTGGCCCAAGAAATGTGGCACTTGGGTATGAGGCTGCAAAATCCAATACAACAGGCGATGCTGGAACTGCGCTTGGGTATGAGGCATTGCGAACAAATACGACAGGCAATTACAACACTGCTGTTGGTAAGGGTGCGTTGTACGGAAACACTACGGCATCTAACAATTCAGCTTTTGGTTTCAATGCACTGGCCGCAAACACCACTGGCACTAAAAACTCCGCACTAGGTATGCAATCCCTAGACGCAAACACCACGGGCAGTGACAATACCGCAATTGGTTACAACGCACTTACATCGAATACTACAGCAGTTGACAACACTGCCGTTGGCAAGGATTCGTTGCTTGCAAATACCACTGGTGACAACTTGACTGCTGTTGGTGACCAATCTGGCTATTACAACACTACTGGAAGATGGAATACATTTATCGGTAAGATGGCTGGGTTTAACAATACTACTGGACAAGCTAATCTGTTTATCGGTAGCGGCTATGCTCCCGCTGGTCATGCTATGACGACAGGCTCACAAAACGTAATTATTGGTGGCTACAACGGCAATCAAGGCGGCCTAGACATCCGCACATCCGACAGCAACATCGTGCTGTCTGATGGGGCTGGTAATCCTAGATTACGCATTAGTTCTGACCCTTATCTTTTTGTACAAGCAGTTTATGATGCAACGACATCCAGTGCTGCAAATGTTTTTGTAAGCACACAAGGTCTTTTGCAAAGGTCAACATCATCGTTGCGTTACAAGAATACAGTAAGTGACGCAACACACGGCCTAGCAGAACTACTTGCACTGCGTCCTGTTACATATAAAGGCAACAATGATGGTGACACAATCTTTGGCGGCTTGATTGCTGAAGAAGTGCATGATGCTGGCCTGACAGAGTTTGTGCAGTATGACGATGACGATAGACCGGACGCACTGGCATACGGCAATATGGTATCGCTGTGCATCAAAGCTATCCAAGAACAGCAAGCAACAATCACAGCACTTGAGGCTCGTATAGCCACACTAGAAGCTGAATGATGAAAATGACCCAGCAAGTAGAGCCAGCACTCAAGGTACAGATGGAACTAGAGGCACACGAAAAAGAGTGCGCCATGTTTCGTGAGTTGGTTCATGGCAAGTTAGACAGCTTGGATAAGCGCATGTGGCGTCTTGAGGCGTTGATTATGGCGTCTACGATAGGTGTAGTGGCTATGATTATTACAGTTGTAATGAAGTTAGGATAGATAATGGCGGAATCAGACCTGCAGGGTAAAACTGGTGAAGAACTAGAAAAAGCTATAGTTCAAAAAACTGCTGAAAAAGCGGAAGCTACAGTCCTTCCTACCGGAGTTGAAATTACCCCAGAAAAAATATCTGTAAAAGCTGATGAACTGATTGATGAAGCATCAGGGCAAATGCCAGAACAAACCCCTGTTCAGGCTGCTGCTAAAATTGACACTGCTAAATTTGATCAAGAAAAACCAGTTGTAACCACTCCTGCACAAATAACTGCTGATCAAGTGGGAACTGTAGCTCCAGCAGGGGTGGCAACAGGCACGTTATCTAGTGAAAGTTTAATGCAGGCTGCACAAGGAGAACTTTCTCCAGAAAGTTTAGCAGTAGGAGCCACTCAAGAACTTGATCCTAGAGCCACCACACAGTATCAAATAGCTGAATTGTTTAAAACAATAGAAGACGGTAAGCCGTTACCCGCATGGGCTGCACCTGCAGTAAGAAATGCCAGTGCTATGATGCAACAACGAGGATTGGGTGCATCCTCTATGGCAGCAGCAGCAGCGGTACAAGCCGTAATGGAATCAGGCATACCCATTGCAGCACAAGATGCTCAAAAATACGCTGCCATACAGATGGCAAACCTGTCGAATCAACAACAGGCTGTTTTACAAAACGCTGCAGCTTCAGCACAGATGGACACAGCCAACTTAAACAACAGACAAGTAGCTGCTGTAAACAATGCAAAAGCTTTTCTTGCGATTGATTCACAAAACTTGACTAATGAACAGCAAAGTGCTACAATTAGTTATCAAGGTCAACTACAAGCCATGCTGTCTGATACAGCGCAACAAAATGCAGCTAATCAGTTGAATGCAAAAGCAGAAAACGAAATTGACATGTTTTTTGCTGAGTTAGGCACTCAAATAGAATCTGCAACATTAAATAGAAAAGCCGCCGTAGAGCAGTACAACGTATCACAAGAAAACTCCATGTCCCAGTTTAATGCACAAATGGAGACTGCACGAGATCAATTCAACTCTAACATGTCCGTGCAGATTGCACAAAGTAATGCACAGTGGCGTCGAGACACTAACACTGCTAACACTGCTACACAAAATGCAGCCAATCAAACAAACGCACAAAACTTGTTGGGGTTAACTCAACAAGCTCAAGCTAATTTGTGGCAAGTGTATAGGGACCAAGCAGCTTGGAACTTGCAAATTTCAGAAAACAATCTGTCAAGGGCACACAACGCTGCATTGCAGTCTATGGCTATTTCTGCAAACGGCGACATGTACAGTGACAAGTTTGATGATTTTTTAATAATCAAAACGATTGACAACATCTTTAACTAAGTAGGTACTAGAATGAGTTTGTTTAGCACAGGATTAACTGCAATAGGATCTGTTCTTGCGGGAAAGCTTGTTGGTAAGGGCTTGGAAGCTGGGTACGATAAGTATGTAGCGGGTACAGGTGTAGATAGTTTTTTAGGTAGTTTTGGAATAGGCTCTTCTGAAGTTGGAAAAGTAGGTTCTTCTGCAGCAACTGCTGTAGCTGAAGCTTTAGGCACTGACTTTGACGATTTGCCTGCTGTATCACAGATGAGTGTTCCGACAACTGGTGGCAACACTGCCGGTAGGTTTGCACCGGGTAAAGCTGCAACGGTCCCTATGGGATCATCGAATAGGGTCCCTGATGCCATAGCAAGAACAAACGTAAGAAACTCTTTAATTTCTCGTGTGCAGACTGTTAGTACACCCCGTGCTGCAGCAGTCGCTCCAAATATACGTCTGGGAAGTTCACAGGTAACAAAGATTAAGCGAAAGAAGTAAATTATGGCAATCGACAAACTAACTCCTCTCGCAGCCCCGCCGGGGCATTCTCTTACTGGTCCTAGAGGCAAGTGGCCGTGGGAACGTCCGCCCCGGTTTGCAAATCCCGACGACGCTATTGATTTTGTTTTAGATAAACTAGACAATCCTAAATCGGAAGACAGTCTGGTTAAACTGATGCTTGCGGGTATTACGGTGGAAGAGATCGTAGCACAAGTAGCATTCAAAGGTTTTACACAAGGCACGTTTAACCCAGATGTAGCTGAGTTGATTAAGCCAGCTATCGGCGTGTACCTCATGGGATTAGCCGATAAAAACGGTCTACAGCCACAGTTGTTTGTTGAAGAAGAGGCAGAAGAAGAAGTAGATGACATCACGTTTTACAAGATACTCAAGCAGCGTAATCCTAAGTTGTTTGATGCTATGAACGAAGAAGTTAACAGGTCACAGCGAATGCAAGAACAAGAAGCTTTGAGGGGCGCATCCCCTGCTCCCACACCAGAAATACCACCTAGTTTCCTCGACACACCAGCGGAAGGAGTGTAACTATGGTCGCTCCATTACTAGCACTAGCATACATGGCCTCAAAAAAGGTAGATCAAAATCGCAGACGTAAGCAAGCTAAAGATGCTGCAGAAGCTGAAAAGGATAAGAACGCTCCCAGATATTTTGGGTATGACGCGCAAGGAAGATTTATAGCTGGAGTGAAGTCCAACACCCCAGAATACTCAGTTATAACGGATGTCACTCACTTTTCTATGGGGGGAGGCGAACCTCAAAAACTAGAAAAGCCGTTTACTCCACAGCCTGTTTACTGGGACAGAGAAAACAAATCACAAGTTTCTGCTGCACAATACTTGGCTATGTCACAGGGAAAATTTGATTCTGGTTCTTCTGTATCATCAAGTGATCTTCCGGGTATCGGCTTGAGAGTAGAAACTAAAGCCCCAGCCTATCAATTCTCTGCTGACATGAGCAATATAGTCAAGATTGGAATGACAACTCGCACAGGGGTAGACTACTTGCCGTCTCAGATATTGGATTCTGTGATAGGGGATGATGAAGAGGATTCGTATACAGTTCTTTGGAACGGTAAACCGTGGGGAACAGGAGTAGAAGGGCTGGCAGCAGCACGAACAGCTAGATCAGCAGCTACTGGCCCTGAACAATACCAAGAAATATCTACGATTAGTCCCACTGGAATGGTCAGTACCGCTTTTAAAGAAATAGACGAGCCTGAAGAACCAGCCAAAATATACTACGGGGCTGAACCTGTTGGAGAGGGTAACGAAGGGTACGAGGTTGCATTAGCACGGGCTTTAGCCGACGGAGAAAATGCTAAAACAATTAGGCAGCTAAAAGAAGGCAAATTTACGCTGGCTCTTGAAAAACCAGAACCAGAAGACCCGCCAAAGGGCACGGTATACAGGGTTGGCGATCCCGACGACCCAGATAATCCCAGAGTATTTTTGGACATTTCTGCAGCAAAAAGATTTGCTACGGAAAACAATGTACCACTGGGTGAAATAGAAATTGTTGAAGATGCTGCTGTAGAAGGGGCTGGTGGTGATAGAAAAATTGTTTCGTCCGGTGGTATTAGTTTGTTTGAACCGCCAAAAGAAGAAGATCCTGCAAAGACGGCTGTCGAACAAGCTTACGTCCCGCGACAAGTAGGAGGGGAAGATAAATTTGTTTACGTTAATGTATCTGATTTGACTCCTGATGAAACTAAAAAGTATGCGAAGGGAGAGTACAGGGTACGCATTGTAACGAACGACACGGAGTTTTCAAAGGGAGAATTTCCTACTGGCTCTAGGAGTTCTAACGCAAGTCAACAGTCTGCTATAGACCTATCAGAGTTTTCTGGGGGTTTTGTTAAAACAGTGGACGCTGACGGCAGCCCTACTACAATAGGTTTTGGATTTGCAACAGGATCTAAGTCTGAAAAAGACCCTTCTATACGTGTGGGATCAGCTATTCAATCTGTTTTGAAAAATCCTGAAGCATTTACAAAGCTGCAAAATGATCCGTTACAATACGCTGCGTTTTTAGAAGCGGTGAGTAATCAGGTAATGGCTGCATATCAAAAAGATTCCGCAACAAATGTAGTTACTGGAGTTACTCCACAACTACCCGTAGAAGTTCTCAGTATAACTAGAGACTATGCCATGAAAAAGTTTGCGGGTTTGTCTAACATACCCGGTATAGAGCAGCTTCTTATGCAAAAGTTTGATGAACGTCTAAATTTCAGACGCACATTCGCAGAAAGCACAGCAACAGATCAAACTGGTGCAGGTATGGCTGTAGAAAACACCGTAGAGATTCCTGATCCTGAAGACCCAAATGGAACTGTTACACGAAATGTAATCATGGGTGTTGCGTACGATCCAAAGTACAAAACTACCATCGAAATACTTTCTGGATCTTACGAACTTTCCAAAGATACAATAGCTTCATTTATGATCCCCAAAGAGGGAGCAGAGGCTATAGATGTAGATGGCTCACCTGTAACCATAATGGCAAAAGAACAGCCTGTGATGGAAATGGTGCAGCAAATGATAAGCACACCGTTCTACTTTACGGACAACGAGGGCCAAAGACGACAAGGCAGTTTGTTTGACGCCTTTGCTTTTATAACGCGGCCTGAAAAATTGCGTCAGTTTAAAAACATGAAAGTCAGTCCACAGATAGAGCGTGACCTTGCTGGAATGTTTATTGATGCGACAGAGGGCAACGCTTTGTACGGTATTCGTTTGCTTGAGAATCTTGCTCCGTTTGGATCTAACATAGCAGGAAGAGTCCTTGATGCACAATACGGCACAGACAATGTAGATAAACTTTCATTAGGTGGCAACGCATCGTCAAATGCGGCAGGAACAGCATTCGGAACACTGAACAACATTCGTGCCACTTACTTTTTGCCGAACCCAGAAACAGGAGAACCTGATCCTCGTCGTCCCATCGACTTGACTATGGCAGCGGGTGAGTTTGTTTTGGGCGTAGACGGTATTGTGTACTTGTTAGACAAAGCAGGAGAGTTTGTAAGCCGGGGCTTTGGTAGCATAATACCACAAGAACAAGTTTACCAAAGGGCGTTGGGTTCTGTGGCTCAAGTTCGTATGAACGTCATGTCCGCTGAACAAGCAGCACGATCTGTTGAAGAGGGTGGACGAGGACAAAGCGTAGAGGCTAATCAGGCAGCAGCACGAAGAAATCAAGCTCTACTTGAGCAGATACTAGATGATCTTCAAAGCGATGCAATAGATACTGTAACTATTGGCGGTAGAGAACAACAAATAGCCAGAAAGCTTATTGCAGCACGTAGGCTATACAAATATCTGTCCGCTTATCAGATGGCTGCAGCTATTCAGGGTGGAACGGGAGGACGTACAATATCTGACCAAGACGTTGAAAACATGCTCAGTGCCTTTAACTTTACTACAATCAGTACGCCTGAAGCCGAACTAGCTACCCTCGACGCTGCTATGGGCATGATGAAGCGTATCAGAGATGTCAACGGTGCTATCGGAAGCAGCAGCAAGTTAACACGATATGCAGGATTCACCTACGAAAGACTTGAGGGTGCGGCACAAGGAACTGGTAGAGTAACTGTGTACAGAGATGTCCTCAACGCTCGTGACTACTTGGCTGAACCCGGAGCCACACAGCGAGGCGGAGATGGAAGTCAGCCTACTGTCACTGTGACTCGTGACGCACTTAACGCTTACCTTCTTAGTAATAATTTGCCAACTTTATCTCCCGATGTTAAACCAGAAGATCACCCAAGATATAATGAGTACTTACAAGTTATGGGATTAGGAGCGCAGTCTTAGCATGGCAGAACCAGAAAACATCACACAAGAAGAAGATCTTGGTCCTCGCGTTGAAGAAGCACCAAGTGAGCCGTTACAAAAGTCATTCCTAGAACGAATGCAATCTTCTATCGGAGCTAGACCTGCAAGTCCGGTTGACCTTGTTGCTGTGCGTGATCCTGAAATACCGCCATTCAAGTCATCAACTCCGTTTGAAAAAACTCGCCCCTTTTATGGCACTCCTAGTGAGCAAGCGACTGGTATTAGAGTGGACGGGGGGCAACCTCCGTCAGTGGTGTTCTCTGATCCGCAGCGAGGCGCACCCGCTGTCGTAGGAGAACCAGAAGTCACATACGAACCCTTTTCATTGTTTGGTTTACCCAGTTTTGGCATAGATATTCCCGCAGAACAAAAGTTTAACAAGCTTGCTGATATTGACTACAGCAAACTTAGTCCCATACTGTCAATCAACGAAGTATATGATTTTAGCAACCCTGAACAAGTTGCAGCAATAAACTCATACACAGGGATTGTTGACAGGGATGGTAGAAAAATACCGTTTTCTCCGAACGCATCAATAGATGATAAAATACGGGTAGCAGATAACTTTGAAGCTGTGTCGTTTTTTAAAGCGGCTAGGGATGCGGATGACATAGTAGATAGTATACCGTGGGAAACTGTGATAGCAAAACGCCTAGAGCTTCCTGCTGACTTTGCAGACAGGCAGGGACGTGTGCCTCTCAAGGTTCCCTTTATGGATATAGGTCTGCCCCCTACAGCCCATCAAAAACTTTTAGGGTTCAACTACCTCACATACACACTTCCAAACTACGCAGAGCCTGACCTTCGTAGAGCAGAAGCCTTGCGCCACATGAATCTATCCTTACTGGAATTGAGTGAAACATACCCCGAACTAAAAGATGCTCGTACACGACTGGGTATCCTTGACTACACAGCAGCCATAAAGTTTTACGACGGTAAAAAAATAATTGCTGAGTATGGTCGCACCGCCGCCAGAGCCGGATTTGAATTTGCTGGGTGGTTTGTTGGCGAAGGGGCACAAGCAATAATGAGTGTTGGTAAACTGTTTGATTTTGAAACGCCAGAGGGCGGTTTACTTGACAGTAAAACCCGACAAGAAACACTTACATCATTTATTCCGCGATACGCTGATGGTCTTCAGCGGCGTCTTTTACAAAACGGTGTAGACGTATCCTTTGGTGTAGCGGAATATCTTGTTAGACATTCTATGAGCCTACCTCCACGAGTTGTAGGTAACGCCGTAGAACTTATCATGCCTACATCTTTAGCGGCAAAAGCTAAACAAACACTTTCTACTGCCGACTACAAAGCTTTTCAAATGTATAGAGAAGCACAAGCAAAAACTGGCAGAACAGATATAGACGGATTTGAATTCTTAAACGAGTTTGTAGAAAGTAACAAAGCTTCACTTGTGACTCGTGGAGTCAACAACCTTCTTATGAATAAAATCGTAAACGTGCCCCTGTTTGGTCGGGGTGGAAAATGGGCACGAGTGGGACTTGTAAGCCGCCTCAACGCAGGTAAAAATCTAGCTGAGATGGAGTTACCCCTGCCACAGAGAGAGGGTTATGCAACTATCTTGACAGTACGGGATAGGTCAACAAAATTACGGGACGACATACTAGGCAGGGCAGCAGCAGAAAAACGTGCCCCGACTAAAAAAGAAATGGATCGTATAGAAATCTATGAAGCCAAGATAAAAGAAGCGAATATAGACTTGATGGCTGAAGTTGCACAACAAAACGTGCCTAATTTTATGCGTACTATGGCACGTCAAAATAACTTCATGGTAATTGGTTCCGCTGTGGGTGGACAAATGATACAGCACTTGGGTGGTGATCCGGGGTTGGGTGAGGCTATAGGCTTGGGTACATCACTCGTTGTTTTAGCAGGATCAAGTCAAGCAGCAATCAAATGGGTGCGATCTACCTATAAAAACGCTGACAAAAAAGCTGTAGATCAAGCAGAATTTATCGCACAAGGCATCAACACATTCGATCCTCAATATGCAGAGGCAATCCTCACCCGCGCAGGATACATGAGAGAATTGCGTGACGCCTTAATAGAAGAAGGCGTTCCTGCCGAAGTAGTTAACTTATCTATAGGACAACTTACAGGACTCGCTGTTCTACAGGCTCTTGATGCTACCACACGTCAAAACATATCTGCTAAACAAATCGGAAAGTTTGGCAAAGAAGTACAAGACATAATAGACATACACGCTGCTGAAACGGAGCTTGTTGTTGAGCTTCGTGAAGTCTTCAGCAGAATGGCACAAAACACCTACCCAGAAGGCAGTGCTGCGTCAAAGATGCAAGAGTTGATTGGTAATGCTATTGATTTTGCAGAGAAGGACATAGACCAAAGAGTTGCGGACTTCGACGTTTTGATTAGCACCGCATCTTACAAAGTACAGGCTATGGTCGAAAACAACACAGGAAAGTCGCTTAGTCACACCGGTTTAGGAAAAAGGTATTTAGACGATTTTGAAACTGCTCTTACAAACTTGACTGAACTTGGTATTGAGTTGTCTGAAAATACCGTAGAGGCAGTGCAAGAAATAGCTAGAGAACGAACAGGAGCAGTTTTATCTGTAGCAGAAGCCCGTGCTAGTGCAGCACTTTCAGAATTAGGAGACATAACATCAGGGCAAGCTGCAGCAACGGATTTTGTTGGAGAGAAGGGTGTAAAACCATTCGGTAGAGCCGCTCGTGTAACCAAAGATGACATACCAAAGTTTGAAACGGGAGAAGACTTACAGTCTATTGTAGTTGAAACCTCTCACGTCAGGGATCGTGAAAATGCCAGTGCAGGATTTAGAGTTCTTGATAGAGAGCAGTACATGATACAAACTCCGAACGGAGGATTCATGACTGTGGGCACACAGCCGTACGTGGATGGTGGCAGCTTACTAGATGGTTTGATAGGTGCTTTAGGAATAGACACAGGTGTTGACCTTATAGATTTTGCTACAGGCAAGAATCTGTCTCCAAGCACGGTGGCCGCAACCACGGGAACATTTAGAAGAGCAGCAAATAACTTCTTTGAAATGATGGCTGACGAGGGAGAGGACGTAGCACAGACAATCAAAAACACCGTAGAACTAGCTGGTGCTGACACCTCTTTTGCTACTCAATTTGCAAATCTATCAAGCTTAAAAGGCAACAACGACGCTATAATTGCAGCTATGTATCAGCGGCACTTGGCAAGCCAGTCTAATAGTGTTGTTGACACAATGAAGATATCAATGACACAGTTGCGTAAATTTGACAGCATGTTCAGAGAAATGGGTTTTAAAGCGAAGTCACCGGAAGCACAAACTCGTTACAGCAATATAAGCAGTGATGTAGAAGAAATGTTTGGGCAGTTTGTGGTGGACACAGATGATGGTCCAATGTCTATTGGTCAACTCTTTGTACAACTTAAAGATAATGAAGCACCCGTAGATGTAGCTACGGCACTAGCAGGATTTCGTAAAGAGTGGACTGATTACAAAGCCAACTGGTTTGACGATCCTGAAGTTGCAAGATGGATGGGCTGGGGAAAACGCGCCGCGACCCCACCAAGCGCGGATGAACCTCTGGGACTAATGAAAGAAAAAGTTTCGCAGCCTAAAAACTGGATAAACTTTGACACAATGGACTCTAATAACGTGCAGGATATGTTCCAAACGTGGAGAAAAACTGCAGGTTCTAGACGTGCGTCTCGTAATAACGCTAAACATATTGACCCCAATTCAGATTTAGGAAAAGCGTCTATTGCTTCCATGCGTGTTCAAATATCATCGTGGGTACAGAGCTACACCAAATCTGCAAACTTCAGTATAGAAGTGCTAGATGAAAAGCTTAGACTAATGCAAGAAAACTTTGTAGGTGTTGATGCAAACGGAAAAGATGTTCCGCTATTTCCAGAGATAGGAAAATTAATAGATGACACCAGAGGGTTAGAGTCGGGCAGTGTTAGTGCTGCAGTGTTAGCTGAAGTAAGACAAGCAGAAAACAGCGCGGTTGATACTATGGCGGCGGAGTTCAAAAGAAACAAAAACAGCTACACAAAGGATATGAACACCGCTATAAAGACGCTTCAAAATTTTGCAACTGGCAAAGTGAATCCGTCTGACCTCATAGGCACCCTTCTTAACGGTGGTCCCCTCTTGGTAAAAGATTTTAGAGAAGCTCTCAAAAAGACAAAAAAGGCAGATGGAAGCTTTTTTGTAGATGATGACATTGATGTCCTTCTAGGGGATATGGCTGTGCAAGCTATAGAAGATACAATATTTACCCCGACAGGTAGACTCGACGTTAATCCTAGAAATCCAAATCAACTAATTCCGTCGTACGATTTTAACGTAGACATGCTTGCTGATTTCATAGGCTACGGTAACAGGGATAAAGAACAGGCCATGATCAAAGTCTTTGGTCAGGCTAGATACGATGTAGCTAAAAAAATGGTTGAGTTTATACGCAACAAAGAAAACTCATCTTTGGGCGGTTTGAATGTCAGCGGAATACCGCGCCGCTTTTCAGTTGAAAGTTACATATCCAGATTCTACGCAATCAACCGCGATGTCATAGGCCCACAATACGTAGCCACAGAGTCGATACTGCAAAGGATGCGTTTGCGTAACTTTAGTATGGTGCAAGCTGCTCTTACTGATCCTAAAGTTGGAGAGTTGTTTCTTGAAATGCTAGAGTCTGGCAAGCCGCTTCCTCCTAAAAAAGAAAAAGAATTAACCACCCTTCTCACAGCAGTGTACGTTAAGCTCAGCGCTACTTTGCCACAATACGCTCGTGAGGGAGGAGTTGCAAAGGAAGACTTAGTAGGACTTCCCGGATGGAAAGTAAGAGAGATGACGGAAGAACCGTTGAGCGGCAGTGTGTTTCCGTTGCATCCTGAATATAAAATGGAAATGATCAGAAGAATACCGACCCAAAGACCTGTAATTACAAACTAGGAGTGAAACATGAAAACCTACACTAACGGCCAACGCAAAGGCATGATGTACGGCGGTGCTGCAAAGCGCAAGCCAATGATGTACGGCGGAATGGCAACCAAAAAGAAACCCCGCAAGAAGGCTCAAGCGGGGGGCATGATGACCGCAACACAGGGTCAACAGAATCAGATGCAAAATCAAACCATGCAAAAGCCAAAGATGCCAATGATGGCTGACGGCGGCAAGCTAAAGATGGTAAAGAACAAGGCCGGTGATATGGTTCCGTTTTACGCCGCAGACGGCAAAGGCAAAAGCTAAACGTACTTGCCTGACTTCTCTATGATCTCATCTGACATAGATTTGACGTAACGAAGCAGGGTTGCTATTGAGTGTGCGCCGTCATACTCTGGCAACCCGCTGTTCATTGTTTTCTCAAACTCCTCTGGATTGACACAATCGCAGACCAGTTCAAGTTTACCGTCTTGCATGAGATTCACTTCGAAGTTAAACAGCTTCGCTTTTTTGGACATCAGATAACTCACTAATAGGTAGATTGTAACAATCGGCTTTGAATGTAAAACCGTTTGCGGGGTCAATGTCGCCCCGTTTATACTTTGTTGCCTTTGTGTAGAAATCTTGTTTTGGTATGGAACCTAATATCCACGCACGAGATGTGTCAGTAAGAATACGAACAAAAACGTAACTGTCACAGTTT
>Ga0209348_1000408_pt1 | contig 22987 bp, 19 predicted proteins | sample ETNvirenome_2_30_FD_184065 | JGI IMG/M metagenome (GOLD analysis project Ga0209348, IMG submission 184065) | Marine viral communities from the Pacific Ocean - ETNP_2_30 (SPAdes) (version 2) | ecosystem: Environmental > Aquatic > Marine > Oceanic | place: Pacific Ocean | collected 2013-06-22
GACGCCGTTGACGCGTTCAAAGCCGTCGGCCTGCTTGGAGCCGAACTTGGCTTCAGCCTTTGCCACCAGTTTCTCAGCGTCCTTCAACATCTGGTCAAGGTCAGGTGCGTGTTGTCCGGGGTTCACCTTCATCGGCTTCATTGGTCAATCCTCCTTCCTTCAACTTGGGCGGCGGTGTTTGCCATCGCGTGGATGTCGTCCCACGACATATCGTGCCATGCCTCGTTTGACTCAGGCATAGCCATGCCTGCATCGTCGATAGCAGCAGCAGCCTTGCTGATGACCGATTCTCGGTCACCGCGGAGCGGGTCGCCCCAAACGTCGTCGTTTGCGGGGGTGATAGCGCGCACAAAACCTGCACGCTTCAGGAGCATCTCGGGGGTGTCGAATGACTTGCGCATCGCAGTCAACTCAGCATCCATCGACTCCATCTTGCTGATGAGGGCCTTCATCAGAAGCATAGCGTCGGTGTCGTCAGCCAAGCCTCACACCTGTCCCTGCTTCTTGAAATGAGCACCAATGCGGTCAGGGCCGATGTAGCCCATTGGGCGCTCGCCCTTGGCGATGACGCCTTGCGTGCTGTTGAATTGCATGACCGGAACGCCACCGGCGAACATGTCGTTGGGTCCGACAGGTCGAGGTCCCTCGCTTTGGGACTTGTAGATAGCACCGACGTCGTCAGCGAGGAAATCGCTCGTTCGTTGGATGCTACGGAGGAATTGTTCGGCGGAGATGAGGTCGTTGTTCGCGAGTGCAACTTTGAACTCAGACATCGCACTTTCCAACTTGCGAACCATCGGGTCCATCTTGTTCAGCAGGTCGCTCATGTTGGTTCACCACGCAGAGGTCATGTTTAGTCCTGTCGCCCGTCAGAATCCGCTCTCTTTCTGTTTAGACGTGGGGTCCTTCGCTGCCTGAACGCTGTCGAGCGCTTGCTCAAGCGGTGTTTTCTCAGCCCCTCGTTGATTCTTCTTCGGCGATGGAGCGCCGGATTGATGAGTTTCAGAACTGATGGGGGCGGGGCCGCGGTCACGCTCCCCTTCACTTTCGCCCAATCCAATCGCTTTCTCCATCATCATGATTTGGCCTCCACCCGGAGGGGGCGCTCCACCGGGAGGCGAAGCCCCTGCCCCCGGCATCATAGCGCCCCCACCCATTTGTTGTGGAGGAATGCCGCCCCCCGGCGGCATGGGTGGAGCACCGCCCGGAGGCATACCGGGCGGCATACCGCCCGCGCCTCCGGCGCCTTGTTGCTGTTGTTGCATCGCCATCTCCTGTGGGTCCGGCTTCTTGTAGACGAAGCGGATGTCCCGCCCCGCGTCTTCGGTGAGTTCAGGTTGGAAGCCGAGCGCCTGCATACGTTGCGCGATGTTGACTTCCTGCTCGTCTCGGCGGAGACGAGTGATTTCGTCCTCTTCCTCGTTAGGGTAGAGGGTGAGCGACCAATCGCTGACGCCCATTTGGTCGAGCATGCGCGGGAACAATTCACGCGAGTAGAGTTTCTGCCCTGACTCGACAGCACGGTTGGTGACGAGAATCTGCATACCCTCGTTGTTCAAACCGCCAGACTTTCCGGCGTCCATCATGAAGACGTTAGACACACCGTAGAAAGCAGCGATGCGCATCCTAATTTCGTCACGGACCTGCGCATATTGCATCTCGTCGAGGCTGTCCATGAAGCGCACAAACTCAACCTTGCCGCGCCCCGAGGCAGACTCAACGCCAACCTTTGGAATGTAGTGGGGGTCACGCTCCATCTTCTCTTCAGCGCCCTTCCAAAAGGACGCGGTAGACTGAATGTTGTCTGTGGTGATGGCGAGAACGCCACGAGGGATGCGGCGCTTCTGATATGCGAGGTAGATGTAATTGTCCATCGCGGTCAACGATTGCGCCTGCCTCCACATACTCGCTACAGGTGAGCGACCGTAGAGTTTGGACGGGTTGAACTTCGACATGTGCAGCACTTCACCTTCAAGGTAATACTGCGTCTTCCCGCTGCCTGCGGTGTTGATGTAGTGCACGTCCTGCAGGGGCAAACTGCAAATTTCGCACTTGGAATAGTCGCCGTTGTGCGGGTAGGTTTTGTCGCGGTGAACAGGGCACAGCAAATAACGACCGCCGCGCTTCCCTGCTTTGTCGGCCACGATGCGCATGAAGGTGGGGTCGCCACGCACCAATTCCTTGATGCGGTAGAATTGAATTTCCCCGCTGTCGGGGTCGATGAAATACTCCTTGATGAGCAGCAGGAAGGCGTCGTCAACGATGTCGAGGTCCCACTCGACCTCCTTCATCACTTCCAAGAAGGATTGGTCCATGCTGTTGCGCTGCTTGAGCAGCCATCGAGGATACAGGATTTGGTCAGCGTCAGGTGACTCGAAGTCTTCGTTGCCGCAAATGCGGCACTCGGACACGGTGTCGTGCTGATATTCCTCCTCGCAGTTGGTGCACTTCTTGTGGAACTTCTTCTCCCAGTAGTAGCCGCGCCTGAAAATCTCTTGGCACAGCGTGTTGATGGTGGTGCGGAGGATGATGGACTCCTGCACGGTAGCGTAGAGGGCGGGGATGGAGACACCCTGAACGAGCACCGGCTCTTGGATACCCGTCTTCCAAAGCGGCATCTGTGGTTCAGGCGTCGTGCGACGGCTGAACGGACGCGTCAATGAAGACAGAAATCGCCCCACGATGCCTTGTTCCTCAGCCATCACATGTCCTCCACAAGTCGGTAGGCGTCGTCGACAAGACGAAGGGTTTCACCATCGCGACTGAACATCGCATGCACTTGCGCTTCTTGAAGGTTCCATTCCTTGAGGAGTTCTTCCTTCTTGTCGGGAACGTCCCGCCAGTTCAACCACTTGACCATCTTGTAGAGGTCATCGCGACGGGACTTCACGAGGTCGCTTTTGCGCCCTCGCAAGTCAAGAAGTTCCAAAATAGCGCCTGCTTGCCCCTTCTTCATTCGTAGATGAGGCATAACGCCCTTCATGAGTTTCCGCAGGTCGTCGGCACCGTAGAACTGCAACCTATGCTGAGTTCGCTTGCTGTTCTTGTGAATCTTCAAGTCGCTTTGCAGCACGCCGCATCCGAGAGATTTGTGCAACTGCTCACAATGCAACTTTCCGCGTTCACCGGTGGCGATGAATCCTGCGCGTGGCTCAAGCCGCTTCGTGATGGTGATGTATCCGTCAGCATCAAGGAAGCCTGCAGCGTAAGCCCATACGTCCTTGAAGATGATGTTGTCGTTGCGGATGATGCCCCAATTGCTACCCACTTTTTCGATGTCGTATTCGGTGCCGTGCATCTTGAGCAACGCGCTTAATCTCTGCGTCGAGAGATGCTTTGAGGAATCCATGCGTTGCAGGATTTCACTCGACGGTAGAGGCCCCCCGTCCTCCAAAATGTGCGTTGCGCGCGTCAGCCAATCCGCCTGAGCCTTGTTGATGCTATCGACAGAATGCAGCGCGCTCCTCCATTCCTTCTTAGCGGACTTACGGGTCTGTTGCGCGTCTATCCACAATTCTCTCTGCTCTTCATCGAAGTCGCCATCGAGAGCGAGCAACTTGGAAATGACGTCGTTGGCTCGTTCCCATTGGGTGCAGGCTCGACGAAGTGCAAACTCACGCACCTGCCCGTGCTTTCTGAGGGCTTGAAGGTCGCGGTCGGATAAACCGAAATTGCGAATGGTGTGTTCATGCTTTCCAATCCATTCGAGTGACGAAAGCGTCGCCGTCACCTCTTCGCGCTTCGCGATACGGATAGCATCAATGGCGTGGTCGATGGCTTCCTTCATGTCCTTATGGTCACGGCGAGCCATCCTGAGGTCTTTGACCAACTCTTCAGCCCCTCGGCCAAACATGGAATGAAACCATCCGCCGTCAGGCATAGAGCGCTTGAGTTGCTGTGCGACTTGTTGAGCCATCTCACGCTTCTTTTTCTCCTCCTCTATTTCGTTGGGGCGAGGTGGAGTTGGGTTTGCGTTCGCAGTCCCCTCCCCTCCTTGGGCGGGCTGAGGGGCGTCACCGAATGTGGCCCCGCGGATGCTTGTCTTGAACAAGAAGTCCAAGTCGGACACGTCAATCATGCTCTCCCCCCATCGGTAGAGGTGAGCCATGCTCGACCCAACATTGGTCGCAGAACGAGAACGGTGCTTGCTTGCGACCGAAAAACTCGGGGTCGAAGCAACAGGACAACCAACGCCATCCCATCGCTGAGCCACCCACCATCAGCAATTCCACCTACGAAGTGCAGCACCCTTTGGGGTAAGTTTGCCCTTCTTGCTTGTTGGACCCTTGACTCCGCTCATGCGCGCGCAGAAGGACTTTCTCCGCTTGGCCTTCTTGGAGCCTGCCTTGAGTTTGCTTGGTTTGGTGGTCACAGGGGGTTTGAGGTTCGCTCCCTCCTTGCGCTTCGCCGCAGCGCGTCCCTTTGCGTTTAGTCCCCCCTTGCGGTGATGCTTGTTCGGGTTATAGCCGTGGAACGGCTTGGATTTCTTTTTCGCTTTCAGCACAGAAGTCGCGATGTCGAACGGCGAGCAGCACGAACAGAATGCAACTTCTTTCGCAATCTCGTCGTCCGACATGGTCGCCAATTCTTCAGCCGTGATTGGCTCGTCGTGGTAGATGTATTCGTAGTCCGTCATCTCATGCCCCCTTCAGAACAAGCCACCATTCATCGCTCTTCACAATGGTGGGCTTACCGCCCACTCCTTGTTTCTTCGCCCTCTTGCGCTTGGTGGCTGCGCGCTTCTGCCCCTCACTCATGGAGCCTGAGGTCTTGGGCGTCTTGCTGCTGACCTTGACGGACGGGCGACACTTCGGATAGCCCTTGCTGCCCTTCTTGGCCTTTGAACGTCCACAGGGCGGGTGCTTCCCGTCTTTGTCCTTTCTCGACACATCGACCCACTTCTCCTTGAACCAACGATTGAGATTCTTTTCGACCATGCGCTCACTTCCCGGCCCATGCGTCACATGTGTGGTCTGCGCGGCAGTTGAAATCATACCACTTGCAGTAGCCCGTTTCAGGGTCTTCTGTGGCCTCGTCGTCCCACGCTTTGCAGTTGCCGCAGCGCTTTGGACCTGTGGCTTTGCGATAGTTCGGCGCGTCCTTCTTGGCTTTCAAGAAGTCCCACGCGAGGTCGAGGTCAATCACTTCTTCTTCCCTCCCTTCTTCTTGCCGCGGAACTTGCCCCGGCAATACTGAACAGCCCAACCGTTGGCGTAGGCTGACGGGTAGACCTTGAATTTCCGCTTCGCAGCGGCCTTCCCTGCCGGACACAACTTCTTCTCAAGGTAATCGAATGCTTCGTCGGTGCCGGTGCAGAACTCACAACAGTCGCTCATATCAAAACCCCCAATGGTCAAACGGATACGTCAATCCAACAACCCCGCCATAATTTCGTCCAAGTCGACGATGCGCTCTCGGAACTCGGTCGTGGCCCAATGAGCCAAAGCAAGGGCGATGGCGAAGTCATCATGTCGCCCGATGCTGTCGAGTCGTCCCTTCTTGCTCATACCGAACATCAGCAACTCACGCTCAAGTTCAGCCACCAAGGTTCGGGAGCGCTCGTCGCCCCAAGGCAAACGAATCTGCTCCTTCTCAAAGCGCAACACCAAACCCATGAGCAGCGACTCACGACGTTGGCGGGTTGAAATGAAGGTCTTGATGGGCAAGTCTGTATCGGCGCGCAACTCTGTCGCGAACACGCGCTGAAAGTTGTTGGCCTCCAACTCGATAACGTCCGGCGAGAATTTGGCGTTGAGACGCTGAATCTCCATGATTTGAGTGCGGAAGTCCATGTTCTTCCTGCGTAGCGCGTGCACGAGTTCCAGTAACTCAGGATTGGTCGAAGGGCGCCGGAGGACCACCATGACGGTGTAGTCGGCAGAACGGTCGGAAGAGATAGCGGGGTCCCACCCGATGAAATACTGGTCGTCAGGGTCACCCACCTCCCGCTCAATCAACGTCAGCGTCGAATCTTTGGACGCCTGCAGGATGGTTGAGGGGAACAGACTGCTCACGTCGTCCATCGGTTCACACAGGTATTCGCGCGCAAAGGCAACCGCAGGCATGTCTGCTCGCCGAGCGTCGAGGGATTCCAAATCCCATCGCTCAGGCCAGAGAGCGGTCCCCGACGAGTCGATAGCAGGGTAGGTTTCGACAAGGTAGCCTTCACGACTCTCCAACTCGGTGTAGAGGTCAGTCGGCGTGAAGGGGGTGCCGACAATCATCAGTTTCGACGTGTGGTGCAACGTCGGCACAAGCACTTCGTAGAACCAAGAAGCAACACGCGCGAGTTCTGTATCCGTGGTCCCCCACAGAATGTCGTCGCATAGAATGAGGTCAGGGTGGATACCACGAATGGCGCCACCCACGGACTTCGCGCTGATGTTGGAACCGTTGCTGAACCCGAAGAAGGTCTTGGACCACGAGTCCGCCTTCTTCATTTTGGCGAGGAAAGGCACGCTGTCGATGAGGTCGTTGAGGGTGCGCATGTGGTGCACCGACTGATGCAGACTGTGACTGATGAGCACCGCCTTTGATTTCGGAGTGAACGCCGTCTTCCAAAGCATGTAGCCGAGGAAAAGCGTTGACTTACCGTGGTCACGCGCGGCTTTGACGCAGTAGCGCTTGTGAGTCTCCAAATTGTCGAACCACTTGCCGTGATGCGTTGAGAGTTGGAACCCGAGAATCTCCTCAAAGAAGAACTTGAAGTCGCGCTTCGCTACTTCAAAGTCAATCTCCTCAAGGGCCTCAAGGGACAGTTCTTGCACACCATCACCTGATGTCCAAGTTCTTCAGAAGCGAGTCCCACGACGTGGTGTGATTGTCTTGGCTGAATTGCACGAGGTCTTCCGCGGAAGTCTCCTCCAAGTTCAAGTCGCTGAAGTCCTCAGCGGCGTTCGGGTCGTCCTCCATCGCTACCTGAACCATCTCCTGCGCTTCGGGGTTGCCCGAATCAGCCTGCTGCTTCACGTTTTGTGCCTGAGCAGGGGTAAGACCGTATTTCTGAGCGAGCGCTTCGACGAGATTCGAGCGTAGACCTCTTTTGCCCATCATTTGGCTCAACCTGTCGTATGTTCGGTCCTTCTCGGGGAGGTTGCGGAAGTCTCCCTCAAGCCCGCGAGCCTTCTTCCGCGACGTGCCCGGTTGGTAGATGTCGTCCGAAAGGAACGGTTCCTCAGGCTCAGCAGCAATCGGCTGCGGACTAACCATCGGTGGCGTCTCAGTTTCAGGCCCGCCCAAATCCAAGTCGCTGAAGTCTTCAAAGTCGTTCGGGCCATCAGGCGCGTCGTCACCCCTCACGGCCTCCTCGGCTTGTGGGTTTTGGTTCAGATTCTGCTCGACCTCAGCGGTCGTTTCGTCTCCCTCACGGAAAGCGCGCGCTTCTTCTGCAGGGGTGGCTTTGCGCTTACGACGGTCGTCACCCATGCGACCCATAGTGCTGAAAATATCGCGGACTCCAACCCTGTTCTCCCTGAGTCGGTCGTTGAGGTCAGTCAGTTCACCCTGCTGTGCTTCCGCTCGCTGAGCGAGCGGACTTCGGTCGTATGCGTCCATCCGTTGGTCGAAGGCCGCTCCTTTACCCCCCGTTTCTCGGTTGATGGAGTCAATACTCCGCTTACGCCTCGATTCATCAGCCTCGATTTGGGCACGGCGACCCTCGTCTTCCCTGTTCTGCATCGCTTTTCCACCGACTTCCTTGATTGCACCGGGCAACTCGCGGAGGTTCGCCACAGTTCGTCCTGCGCCGCTCATGAAGTTCTTCATGCGCTGTCCTGCACCGGATTGCATCATGCGCTGACCGGCATTCATGCCCGCCCCCATGAAGCCGCGCGCTTTTTCAGCCGCGCTGCGACCAAACGCGGCCACGTTGCGTCCTGCTGCGCGTCCTGCTGCCCCCGCCGCTCGTCCGTATAGACCGGCTTGGGCGAGGTCACCGAAGGCGGGTGATTGACCCTCGGCTGCATCGGCATCTCGGACTCGCTGTCCGGCGGCGGCAGCGTTGAGCGCGCGGTTTGTGCCCCTGACGTCTCCCGCTCTCACAGACTGACCCCTCACCGCAGCGGTGTTCCCAACCGCAACGGCGGGGTTCATATCGGCAGGCATGACGTTAGGATTGAACGCCGCCTGTTTCCTGATGATGTCGGGGTGCGAGTTCTCGCGCTCAGCCACGGCTTTGATGAGCGGCTCGTAGGAAGAATCGTTGACGTCGAACATGACGTAATTGACGTCGCCCATGTCGCCACCCTTGGCAAAAATGAACTCCATTGTGCCGAGGTCGGCACCATGCTTCATCATCGACGTTCCCCATTCAATCTCCCAATTATCCATGTAGAGCACCTCCGCAAGACGTCTTGACGTCTGCGACCACGTCGCGTGTGGTCTTAAATTGCTTGGCGATGATTCCCCAATCCCCAAGCGACATCGCAATTGCGCGCACATCTGTGCTCGTTAGTCCAACGCGGTTCCCGAGACGGTGCATATCGTGCGAATCCATCGGGTCGTATTTGCGAAGAATAGCCCCACCTGCATCGTGCAACTGCACACGCTCCATGATGGTAGCAATAACACCCATCGGGTCGTCGTCAGACAATTGGAAGCGTGACGGGTCCTGAGGGGGGAGTTGGAACACAGACGGGTCCTGAGGGGGGAGTCCGAAAGGTGAGTCAGGAGGAGGCACAGGCTGTGCAGTTTCCATCGAAAGTGGAGGTTGAGTTGTGCCTTCGGGAGTGGTGGTGAGAGGCTCTTCGGGTGGGCGCACGGGGTCAACAGGCGCCACTCCCCCTGCGTCACCACCGCTCAGATGTGCAGGGAAACTGTCGTAAGCGTGGTCAAGACTTTCGTTGAAACGAGAGCGCATTTGATGTGTCTCGAAGGCGCGTCCCAAAGATTCCATCGTCAAAGGCTTAGCACCCTGAGCCACGGCATATTGTCGCCACCGTTCCATCATTTGTGGCGAAGCGGATTGACGCTGAGACAGCGTGCGGGGGTCAATGCCCAGTTCCTCAGCCGTCTTCAGCATCGCAAGCACTTCGACAGCGGCTTTGTTCCGCCCTCGGGTCTTGCCCTCCTGCAGCATTGGTGTTGCCGCTGTGAGGTTTCTTGTGTAAATGGATTTGATTTCCTCGTCCTCGTCGATGTTGAGTTGTTCGCGCATGTTGCGCATGATTTTTCTCACCGATGTGTCCGCACCGTCTGAGCCACGACCGTGAACGAGTTGATTCACAGGCGCGCGCGACATCTGTTCGGCTTGCGCGGCGCTGATGCCCGCCCCCATGAGTTCATTCTCAACGAGTCGCGCTCGCCGACCACCCTGTGTGCCGGGGACGAAGAAGTCATTTGGCAGAAGGGCGACGAGGTCGAGGCTTCCAATTTCGCCAAAGGTTGCTTGCTCGTTGGCCTTTTCACGGTAGTGAGAAGGGAAGACGGTGTTCTCCTTGGACGTCGGGTCACGCTCGTTGGAAGAATAGCGACGCGTCACGCCTTCGGTGATTTGCTGAGGTTCAATGACGTTCTGCTTGGCCCCGATGCTTGTTTCAATCCCGAGGCGTTGTGCTTCGTCCTTGAGTTCGCTCGCGATGTGCAAAGCGTGTGACTCAAGATGAATGCCGAGCGTCGGGTGAGCCTTGTTGTTGTGGTGCAAATTGATGAGACGCCCATCCTCCGTGCGCGTCTGACGCTGCGCGGTGGGGACACGGCGGGACTGGTGAGCGCCGTAGTGGTTGGCTCGGTATTCACGATGCAGTTGCCCGCTTTCGTCGAACGGCAGAGGGAGTCTGTGAAAATCATCGCCTGATTCGCGCTTGATTTTGTTAAAGCGCGCCGTTGCGCGGTTCATGATGCTCTTCGCGATGCTCAAAGCGGCATGTTCAGATTGCGGCTTGCGTCTTTGACCACCCTCCGCCGTGTATCCCTGCTCCATGATTTCGCGCGCCATAATCATCGCTGCCTTTTCCATCGGAAACTGCAACTGATGCGCGCCCAACTCAGGGAAGACTTTGCCTGTGAGCGAGTTGATGTAGAAATGGGAGATGTCTTCGTGCTCCGAATCTTCAGGTGGGAAGGTCATAGCGTGCATCACGCCATCAGCGTCGCGGTAGTAGACACCCTTCCCTTTGAGGATTTGAGTCATCCAAGCCCTCCGCGTCGAACGATTTCATAGGCGTGTGCGCCCCACAGCGTGGGGTCGTCCTCAGGGTCTGTTTCGGTAGGTCCGGTCGGGGCCGAAGTTTGTCGAGGGTGACCGCCGGGAGAGTTCTTGGTGGGTGGGTCATCCCTGCTTGAGTCAGCCTTTCGCATCGCGCGTTGCATGAGGAAGTTGAGTTGCTCGATGAGGCGGCGGTATTCGATTTTGTCGCGCGCGCTCATACCTGTGCCGACCTTGAGGGTGACCTTGGGCATCTTCGCTTTCGCCAACGCCGCCGCACCTGTCCCTCCCATCGCCATCGCCGAAGCACGACCCGCTCCACCGAGTGCTGTTTCCTCAGTCATTTCGGCACCCATCGGAGTTGGCGCGGTGCGTGGTTGACGAAGCGCCTTCTTGTGAGGCTTGGATTTTGAATGCCCTCTCGGTGGTTTGGACAGGCGAGCCTGAGGCGTCACCGTTGGGGTCGGAGGGGTGAGGTCTTGCGTAGGCTGAAGTTGACGCAGTTCCTGCCGCATCGCTTCCGCTTCACGTTGCCGAGGGTCAGGGTATGCCTGCTTCGCTCGGGAGCGACCGGTGGACATCGTCACGACGCGCGGGGCTGTGCGCTGCCCGTAGGTGTATCCGGGGGACATGTAGTAGGAAGCGCGAGCGCGGGACAGCGCCGTCATCGAACCGGGTTGGCGCACGTTCCCTGCCTTCAGCGGCACACCGCTGCCTTTGCGACGGCGCTTTCGCTTTATCGACTCGGTAGTCACCGTCTTGGAACGACGCTTCTTCTTTCCACGGCGCGCTCGGTCGCGCGCTCGCACAGTTTCGATGGTTGTCGTTTTCTGAGGCTTCTCGTCGTCAAACTTCGGCCCATCTTTCTTCTTGCGAATGACTTCGATGACGTCATCGAACTCGTCGTCGGAGAGCATGATGTTGTTTCCAAGCCCACCGCTGCGAGGGTTTGCTCCGTCGATGGCTTCGCTCTGTCCAACTTGACCGGTCATCTGGGCAAGTTCGGCCTGTTGTTTCTTCTGACTGTCCTCTTCGTCCTCGGGGTTTTTCTGAGGCACGCTGACTTTCATGTGCTGCAAGCCCTGCATCATGCGCGCTCGTTTGTCTTGCTTCTCGCGCTTCTTCGCGTCATGGAGCGCTCGCTCCTCGGAATCCTCACGACCGACGGAGGAGTCGTCCTGCAACTCCTCCGCGCTTTGGCGGGGGTTGAACCGCATACCTGCGGTGCTTCCTTCAGGCCCACCGACCATGCTCACTCGCCTCCCATCAATTTCGCGCGAAGACGTGTCCACACTTCAGGGCTTTCCTTCGCCAACTCGACCTTCAGGATGTTGATGGTCTGAGCGTTGAGGTTCTCCGTGACGTTCCCTGCCGCGCGGTCCTGAATGCGCAGCATGTCTTTGACCGTTTCGCGCACTTCTTTGTGCAGCGACACGATGTTGCGAACGTATTGTGGGTCGTTGCGGTCAGCGTCGTCAAGAAAGTGACCCAACTCACCGTTGAGCCGGGACAGATTGTGCCGCAGCGAGTCCATCTCCTGTCCCGCCTCGACCACGATGAGGTCAGCGGCGCCCTTCTGAACGATGGGTTTGAGGTGGTTCTTCAGGTGATGATACACGCTCGTTTCGGGCATACCGAGGTCGAGAGCAATCTCTTCGGTGCTCATTGAACCGTTGAAGTAGGCCATCTCAAGCCCTTCGCGCTTGACGGAAGTGCAAAGCGCGCATTCGCTATTGCTCCCCATGTGGTAGTCACCCATGTGGTTGCGGAAGTGTCGGTCAGCGGTGCCTTCTCGCCACCCGAGTTCGCGGTCAAGGTCTTTCGCGGTGACCAATCCGAGCCTCATTTGCTCTTCCAGACTGTCCCTATCGGGATGTTGGCAGAACTTGCAGGAAGCACGCGTGACGCGGTCCCCCATAGGAACGTCTATGCGGCCCCCGTTTGAAACTCTTTTCCATGCGGAAACGTCTTGAGCGCGCACCTAAGGTTGCAGGAATCCCTCTCACGAAAGAAACAGCAGAATCCCTAACACGCGCGACTCGGGACTTTCTCGGTAACAACCGCGTCGGACTCGGTGAGCGAGAACGCCGCTACGGCATCTGCTTGATTTGCCCCGAAAGGAGAGGCGCGCGTTGCTCAAAATGCGGTTGCTTCGTCAAGACCAAGACCATCTTCGCCAACAGCGAATGCCCGCTCGGTAAGTGGGACCTACCCTTGAAGCGAAAGACGGCGGTAGACGATGCCGGAAACGCTGAAAGTGATGAAGAGCGCCCCGATGAGCCACGATAATTCGGTGCTCGACATCTTGGGACCTGAGAAAATCAGGATGAGAAAGCAACCGAGCGAAAGACTCAGCACCTGCACCATAATCATGTCCACGACCACCGACTTTCGCAAGTTGGTCATGTCGCTAACCGCTCCGTAAAGTGACGTCATGTCCATTTCAGCGACCCCCTGTAGCCAAACCGCGCAAGAAGGAACCGCCCGCTTGCCCTGCTACCTGAAGCATGCCGGGGTCGGCCATCGCTGCATCCAACATGCCTTGAATGGCGCCTTGGTTGGCGATAGCAACCATTTGCTGCACCTGCATCTGTTGCTGCTGAACGGTGTTGCTTGAAGCATTCAAAATCTGTGTTTGTGCCATCGAAACGGTGTCGGGCGTCGGTAGACCCGCCATAGCGCTGAAATCGAACCGATAGCCGCTATCTGACTCCTTCAAAACCGCTTGAGACAACATTTGGTGCACAGACACCGTCACGATGCTGCTGAGCAACGAGATGAGCGTCTGTAGGTTCTCGGGGGCCGAAAGCCACCGCTCAATAGCCGGATTTGTCGAAATAAGGGTCGAAATGATGTCCATCTCAGTTGGAGGGGGCGGAGGAGCGTAGGGGTTCTGATACCCGCCTCCGTAGGCAGCGGCTGCTCCATACGCGCCCTGCGCGGGCATTTGTTGTTGTCCATTCGGCATACCGAGCGGCAAAGCGCCCGTATTTTGCTGCGGTTGGCTGTTCTTGTTCCACCACGTCATAGTATCCCCTCACGCGCTCCCCTGATTTTGCTCTTGCGGCAGCGGAAGCGGCTGTTGCGCGTTCTGCTGCATTTGGTGCATCGCCAGAGCGTCGAAAAGCAAGCGAGTGTTGTTCCCGGCTTGGAATTGACGCATATCAAAGACAACCATCACCAAATCGTTCATCCCAGTTGCGCTATTGGTCAGATGCGTCACCGGAATGTTGTCTTGCTTGAGCATTTGGAAGAATCCCTCGTAGCGCGCCAATGTAGGAGGCGTGTTGTCCTTCTTCTTGATGGCCGCGACCGGCACGGCGACTGTCGAGACGCCTTTTCGCAACTTTGCCTTCAGGGTGCCGCTGCTCGCCTCTTGTTCTGCCTCCTCTTCCTTCTCCCACTTGGTCAAGAGGTGATAGAGGTGCAAATGTTCTGGGCAGTATGTGCCGCGCATCTTTTTCCCACTCGTCACCTTCTCTCGCGCGATGAAAGCCTCGGTTTCACCCGTCACCGGGTTGAGGAAGTAGAGTTCCCACAGGCTTTTGCCGGTATCCTCGTCGATGATTTGGTCGTAGACGTTCCCGGCCATCCTGAGGAGGTGCTCGATGTCGGCACCGTCGATAACACACCGCATGGTGTTGGTGTTGTAGCGATAACGACCTCCCCACAGCCTTTTCAGCGAGAAAAACGACCTTTTCGTCGGCGTGAGAAGTTTATACGCCTGCCGAATGTCCTGTTTGCGCGCTTTTCTCGGGTTTGGGTGCTTCGATGGGTAGAAGTTGACCTGCGGAACCTCGATATGGGTGCTCAATTCGCTCATCTTTTCTTGCGCAACAGCCTGCTGTTGCATCTGTGCAAGGCTCATTTGCGTCTGCGCAGCGAGCCTCAGGAGGTCATTTTGGGGTGTTTTTCCAAGCATTTTTCACCAACTCAGCATGTTTATGAGCGATTTTTCCACATTCCAGCCGATTTTTGTCGCCATCATGGACGTTCGGCACGGGATTCCGGCTTTTTGGAGCCTTCTCATGGCCGGACGGTGCGAATCGAAGATTTTGTGCTCCCGTAGGCGGTTGGATTGCCACAAAATGTTCGCATTGTCGTCCCACCACTCGTCTGCTTTGTTCGCAATAAGCCAAATCTGCTTCGGAGCATAGCGTCGACCGCGCAAACGGGCCAAAGGAGAGCGATATTTCCACCTTTTTTCGATGAGAGCGTCTACGAGGAACTCAAAACCACCAACCGCGTCGATAACCTCGGCCCCCGTGCCCTTCAGAACACGCGTATCGGTCATGAAGATGACGATTTCGACGCTTCGGTCCACCATATCGGCAATCCACAGGTTCCAAAAGCGCTGCTGACCGCCAACATCGGCGGAATGGACGACGCGCTTCTCTCCTTGCCAACGAATCCGCTTCCTCGTCGCCTTCGGAAGCACATATCCGCCCCCCATCAGGCGTTTTGGGTGCATTGTTCGCTCCTCGATGTCGTCCATTTCGCCCGGAGTGCGCATAAACTCGTCCAATGTCGTCTTACCGACGCGCGTAGGGCCATAAACTCCGATACGACGGGGCTTGAGGAAGTGGTAGAGTTCGCGCCCGTAGACCACAGCGCCCATGAGCGCGCTTCCTGCAAGCGGTGCGACCATGTTTAGCCCACCCAACTGCGGATTTTCATGTAGAACCACTCAACGGTGTTCTCCCACACGCTAAATTCGGTGCTTGCCTCGAAAAACGAGACGCTGAGAGCCGTTGCTGTGCCCACAATGATGGACAAAAGCACCGCGCGCCCCCGCTCGTAGTAGGTGTCGAGCATGTTTTGCGTGTGCAAAGCGCGCAACGTCGCCTCCGTGGCGTCGTCACCGGGCGTTTTGAACAACCATCCCACGCGTTTCACTCCTTCTTGGCGAAGGTGCCGTCAGAGTTGCGCTTCTTCTGCGCACCTGAGCCGAGATTCATCGGCTCCTTCTTGCTCGCTTTATGTTGCGGCACCTCGGAAGGGTCGTTCATGAGCGCAAGGTATTGCTGAACCTCGGGGTCTTCCTCCAACTGCTCCAATTGTTTGGCGAATGCAGCCTCTTGCTTGCGGATTTCAATCTCCATCTGCTTCTGTGCGAACTTCATCTGCTGCGCTTGCATGGTTTTCGTCATGCTACGCTGCATGTTGGACACGACAGCGCGTTGGTCCATGCCATCTTGAGCGAGCATCTTGTAGATGAAGTAGGCCATGCCCTGCAGCGTGAACGCACCCATCGTGTAGGTTACGGCATTCGTGTAGGTTTCTGTGGACGTCAACCACAACCCTGCGTCGAAGACAGCAATCGCGCACCCGACGAGGATGCTGACGAACGAAATGAGGCCAAGGATGCGTAATTCATCGGTGTTTGAGGGCGATTGGGCCGGTTGCATAGGCAACTCCTCCTGCTCGCTCGGTGATGCTCGCTCGACTTAACGCTTCGGGCGTTTAATTCACCCCTTTATCGAGATTCTTAATTTCTTATGATAAGAATATGGTATATTATTTCTTATCAGAAAGAAGTGAGATTCTCAAGAATCAGGCTTCTGCATGAAGCGGAAGTCTGGCATGTTGACCTCCGACGGGCTTTGCACCGGCTGCACATTCGCAGGAGCGGGTGGCGGGGTGACCACACGAACGGGGTCCCGCCGTGCGAACGGCATCACCTTCTGAGGAATATCGTCACGAGCGACACGAACCATCCGAGCCTCGGGGGTAGGTCGAACCTCACCCGTCACCGGGTCATGCGACATGGGTCTTGGGACACGATACATGTCCGACTCGATTTGAGATTCGCCCATACTCGCCTCCAATTCACGCTGACGCCGCGCGTTCGCTGAGTGCACCGCGTCAAAAGTTTGGAGGTCATCGAAAGAGGGACCGCCATGCCGCGCAGCGATGCTATGCCCTTGATGCCCGGCACCCCGAATCTGCATTATTGCATCCGTCAACTCCCCCACGGCCTTGATGCGGCGGGGGTCATCTTCAGGAAGCGCGCGCAGTTCTGAGGCGTCGCCAAATCCAGACTCAGCAAGGACGTGGGCCATCACGTTTTCGTGATACGCGGTGGGGTAGTGCGTAGCCATAGCACGCGGCATGATGGTATTGTGAACAACATTCTCCGCATCCTGCGCGCGCATACCGCTTTCCTGCTTGGTTTTGTCCACACGTCCAAGCAAGTTGTCCACGGGCGCAGGAGCGTCTGTGTTTTCGGCGTTTTCCATCGCCTTCTTCTTGAAATCCCTCGGGTCCCACCTCCACGGCTCAATCCCGTCTACTTCGCGCGCTGCGAGAGGGAGGGAGTAGGTCTTTCCGACACCTGACTTGAAGTTGAAGGTCTTGTCTGCAAACTTCTGATAGTCCTCATACGCACCTCCTGTGAGGTTTGTGGTCGCTACGTCGCGCAACTCTTTGAGCATCTCGGGGTTGTTCATCCGCCACTCGGAGAACCCGCTTCGGTTTTCGATGAGGTCTTCCCCACCGGACCTTTTCAAGCGCGTGTAGAAATCGGGGTCCACGAGTTCAAGGTTCATGCCGTTCTGAATACGGTCGAAGAACTCGTCAATCATCCGGTATTGCATCACTTGCTTCATTTGGTCTTTGAGCGCCCCATTGACCTTGTCGGCATACACACCGTCGAGGCCTTTCAGCCTCTCCTGACCAGTCGCGTCTTCCACCATTTCGTGCATGTAATTGTTGAGGTGGGCTTTGGTGTAGCGGGACAACGCCGCGCCACTCCAAACATTCCCCGTCACCGCCTTCGTTGCTTCGTTGAAGCGCTCCACACCCTTCTTGCCTGCGTAGGTTTTGATGAGTTCAAGGTCTTCAGGGTTGAACATGGAAGTCGTATTGCGCACCAAAGCAGCAGCAGGGGCCTTCTTGCCCAACTTGTCCGTAGGCTTCCTCAGGAACTCCTTCAGTTCATCGGCTTCTTCATCATCCCAATCAGCACCGGAGTAGTAGGCGCTGAGTGCTCTACGCTCGTCTTTACCGTCCGCAAAGTCGCGCAATTCGTCTTGAGTGAAGTGCATTTCGCCTCGCTTATCACCCGGTGCAAAAACATCATGACGCCGCTCTCGCTCGGTCAGGAAGCGTCCATTGACGTAGTCGACGCGCGGTGCGCCCGGAGCCGCGAGCATGTGCAATTCGTGCATCTTCTCAGCGAGTTCGTGCTCAGGGTTGCCGTGCAACTCAAGAAGCGCTGGGTCGTCGAGAATCTCGTTCATCAAGTAGAATCCCTTGCTGTTACCCTTCCTTGCTGCCATTGAAGCCCAATGATTCACTTTCGCAGCGATGTGTTGGCGGTGATAACCGTCTTCCAAGGTGTTGCGGCGGAAACGAGTCAACGCGTCAAAACGCGGGGAGATGCTTTCAATCTCATCTCTGACGTCGTCATCGCTTGGCTCATCAGGGCCTTCCATCGACTGCTCCTTGATGCGTTCCATTTCGAGTCTCAACCCGGCACGTCGTTCCTCATCTTCGAGTTGCTCAGGCGTTTTTGTTTCACGGCGGAATCGCTCGCGCTCCTCTCCTCGTCGGCGCGCTCTTTCCTCTTCAATGTCCTCAAAACTGGCGTCAATGCGGTCAAAGAACTTGTTGCGCATACCTTCAGCGCGTTCGCGGGAAGTCAGCGACATTTGTCGGCGGTCTTCACGTTGGCGCGCAATTTCCTTTTCCGTGCCGAAGGGGTCAGCCTGTCCACTCTCAACCATGTCGCGATGCACTTGCATCGAAAGGAAGCCATTCGCGTCCAATAAGGGTGCAAACAAGTCTCGGATACCCGCATCTTCAGGCAGTTGTTGAAGACGGATGGGGACGCGACCCATGATGGGGTGTTCTGACTTACCTGAGTAGCCCGGATACCCGTGAAGCAGCGCTTCGACTTGCTCATCGTCTTCCGGGTCAATCTCTCCCGCGCCGTGACAATGCGGACAGATGCCGCTCGCGCAGCGTTGGTGAGGTGTATCAGGGTGCTGCTCATCACAGGCGGGACAAGCATACAGCGAGAACTCGTGAGGGGCGAGGTGCTCGCTTGCTCCATGCTCGTCGTAGGACTTATCGGCGGGGCGAGCGACCTTTGCGATGGCGCCCTTGAGGTCGGAGTGGTCGCTCGACAAGTGACGCAAGTCCTCGTCGTGGTGCTTCATGAACTGAATGAGCCGGTCTTTGCTCACCATGCCTGAAGCGCCACAGAATCCGCAACCCGACGGAGCCTCGTTGGCCCATCCTGACTTACCAAACTCCTTCTTCTCGCCGCTGTCGACAGCAGCGATTTGGTCCTCGCTGTAATGCGAGTTGTGTTGCAGTCTGCGAACTTCTCGCTCACTCATCGACTCACCAACCGCCGGTTTTTCGGGCGTCGCGTCGATGTGATGACTGGTCATGCCCATCAAGTTCTCCAAGTCCCGCTCAGTCAAGACAGGCGTATCTTGCGCGTCCATGAAGACTTCTTCCTCTTCTTCCGTCGGCTCTCGACCTTGCAGTTGTCGAACCTGAGCGCGGAACTGCTCCAAGTTGTCGGCGACATAGGGCAAGCGGTTGTTCATGTCCCATCGGATGGCTGTCCCGACCCCTTCTCCGAGTTGCCCCTTGAGGTATTTGTCGGGTTCGTAGTTTCTGATAGGTCGCTTGTCGAGGCGTCCACCCTCTGCCATACCTGCCTGATAAATGATAGATTGCGGTCGCCCGTCTTCGTCAACGTAACTTTGGTTGCGCACTTCCACGAGCGCGCGCATCAATTCTCTTCGGTCTTCGACACCGATGAGTGGCGCGAGCAGGTGACCTGCGTTGAGAATCGCCCCCAACGCCTTCCCTCGCTCTCTCTGCTGACGAATAGGGTTGTTGACGAATTGGCGCGCCTTCTTGTCCGTATCCCTTTGCCGCCTGTCCAAACGAGCAAAGAAGCCCTTGACTTGCTCCGGCTTCATCTGCCCGCTGAATGCGTCCTTAACACCGGAAGCCATTGAGCCGAACCTCGTCTTCGCCAACGGAGTCAGACCCATGACGCGAACCGGCGAGCCTTCTACGACGTCTTGCTCAAGAGGACGGTCGAGTTCAAGGACGTGGGTGTTGCGCCCCCCTGAGCGCACAGCCCTGATGATGCGGTCTTCGTCGCCGATTTTGATGGTCTTGCCCGTTGAACCGGGCTTGATGCCGAGCATCTGATACAGGTGGGAAGGGATGGTGATTTTACGCGCACCCTTGTTTGCGCCCATTGGGAGGTCAAACCTCCCCTTGGACAATCCCCCGAGAAGGTTGTTGATTTTCTCCGCTGTCTCTTGCTCATACCTTTTGGCGAGTTGGACGGCTGCTGCATTCTCGCGCGGCGGGATGTATTGGTCGTCGCCCTCATCGTCTTCGTAGAACTCACCACCATACTCGGCGTGCAAGTCAACCATCTTTTGACGATGCTCGTCGCGGATAGGGCGCAAGGTCATCATCATACCCTTGAGTTGACGAGAAGCCACTTCGGCCTCATTCCGACCTTCGGTGTTCTTCAGAATGCTCTCAACGAGCCTTGCGCGTCCACCGAAGGACTTCATGGCGCCCTTGAGTTGAGCCTTGGACATCTTCTTCCCATCGGGAAGCAATTCACCGCTCGCCAACTGCCTGATGACGTCAACGCCTTGGTCGAGTCCGCCGACTTGCTGTTGAATCAGATGGCGAAGGCGCGTCTGCTCGCGCATGTGCTCTCCCATGAACTTGTCCGGGTATGCAAGGCCGAGGGCGACACGCTGCGCCGGACTCAGGCGAGCAGCACCGGTCGGAATGCGATTATCGGTCTTTGTCTTCAGACCGAAGACTTTCGCCACCGCCTGAGCCTTATCGTGCGTGCCCTCCAACAAGGCCTTCACGATGTTTTTCTGGACAATGCCCCGAACGTAGGAGTCCCCGTAGTTTCTGCTCAACGTATCGAAACGGTCACTCTCATCCCTTCCGAAAACGAATTTGTTGATTTCGGCAAGCGACACCTCGCCTTCTTTCTCGGATGTGATGGGGATGCTTTGTTGTCTACCATCGACCGAGCGATAGGACAACTGCGGAACCGACATTGGGAGGTAGACGAAGGGCGTCTTGTGGCTATCTGCGTGAGAGTTGATGATGGCCGATTCGCTGTCGAAGTTGCCAAAATGCCGAGGGTGGCAGGCTTCGCAAGTGCCTCCGGCGTCTTCTCTCAACTGGTCGCTTTGGTTGAACTCATTGTCGAGGATTGAACCATAGAAGCGATGTTCCTTCCCGTCGGTGTATCGCTTCAGACTGTCTTGTTGATGGTCGACGTCCTGCAGGCGTTGCTTCAGACGAGCGTTATGCTCCTTCTGACGGAAGAAGTGCTTGAGCAGCGCGCGCGTATCTCCAAGACGCAATCCTTGGTTCGGGTCAGCGGACAGTTCCGTCGGTGAGGCGAGAGCGTTGAGGAGCATTTTGAGCGCAGCGTTGTGCCCTTCCAACCCCTCCTTGTCCGTCATCGACATCGCCGCTTCTGCGAAGTCAGCGGGCTTCACTCCAACTTGCTCAGCCACTTTCTGCAAGTCAGCGAGGTCGCTTTGCATACGCATCATTTCTTCTTTCTTGATACCGCTGCTCTCGATGATTCGGAGGTAGCGTTGGCCGTTCTTCGTCTTGCGCGCAACAGCCTTTTCTCGGTCATCGCTGCCGAGGATGTCGAGGATGCCCTTGACGTCATCTCGCTTGAGTTTCTTGACGTCGTCAAAGTTGGCCCCACCTCTCACGAAGCGAACTTTGAGGTGGTTCATCAAAGCACCAAAGCCCATGATGTTGTCCATAAACTGGTTCATTTTGTTCTCGACGGCGTCCTCAGTCTTACCGTGCAACGGGTGACTTGAATCGAAAAAGTCAGGGTTGGGCATGTCGTCCTCACCGGGGATGATGTAGTTGCTCATCGTCCTGTGCTTCGATTCCATGTGGAGGGCTTCATCACGCGTGATGACGTTTGCGCGCAGCATGCTTTCGATGAGTTGCAGGTTGGGGTCGCGCCTCGCCCTCGTCTTGCTCTCAGGAGTCTTCTCTGTGGTTTCGCGAATACGTCGCGCCTCTCGTGCGAGTGGGTCGTTGCGGTCCTCAGCCGCTACGTTCTCCGTCGTTCGGTCGAAATCAGCAGGCACTTCACCCGCGACTGTGCCCAATCGCTTACCGGGTGACTCCGAAGACAGCCTTTCCGCTTCCGTCGACGCGCCTTCTTGGAGTTCTCCACCGGCACGCCCACCGGCGCGAGCATCGTCAAGACCTGCCGCCTCAACAATGCCTGCGCGCTCAGCGAAATCTCTCATCATCCCTGACTCGGTAGAGGCCATGATGGCCGGGTGCTTCTTGGCGACCGTTAGGTCGTCCATCATCGCCGTCCATGCGCGTTCGATGTCCTTTGCGTTGACCGTCTTGCGCCCCTTGAGGAAAGACGTCATGAAGTCGTCAGGGCAGTTCGGGTCAACAGGCATCCCGTAGCCCACTTCAAGCGCAGCCTCAGCAAACGCGGGCGTGACCACGTTAGGATTTTCGCGCGCAGATACGCCTTTGATGCGCCCACCGATGCTGCTCTCGCCCGTCATCATGCGCGCGTGCTTGTCCACGTCACGCATGACCATAGGAACGACACGCCGCATTTGGTCGTGAGGAATGCCCTCCTCCTCCGCTTTGCTCTCAATCATACGCCTCCATTTCCTGACCGTAGCCTTGTCGGGCGGTGCTTGCCCCGGCTCCAAGTGTCGGTTCTTCCCGACAGCGAAGGCGGTCGGAGCCACCATCTCGAAAATTCCACGTTCGTCCTTCGACCCTTCGTAAATAGCGCGCGCTTCTTCAGCGGAAACGTCTCCGCCTGCAGGTGTGAACTTCGCACCCTCAGGCACTTGCTGAATCGGCTTGGGCGCAGGGCCACCACCCGCGATGCGGGGGTTGACGTTGACGCGACGATAGCCTTCGCCCAACGGCTTGTCCAACCCCTGAATGACGTTCTTGACGGGGTGGTTTGTGCTACCCATGCCCTCCTTTCCACCCGTGGAGAAATACTGAACAAGCGCCTGTTGCCCCTGTCGCCGCTTTCCTGCACGAACCATCTTCGCCCAATCGCCGCGCGATATCCAATGCGACAACTCAGGATTGACGCGGTTGAAACGCATGTGCTCTTCGAGTGAGCCGTTGCTCTCCTCATCCTGCGCGCGCATCTCTCCGAGCCTTTCGCCACCGGGCACCTCTTTGGCGTAGTGCGCAACGAGTTGGTCGAGGCGCTTCAGCAAAGGCTTGGTGACGAGCGGGTCGGTCATCAGGCTTGGAATAACGACATTGTCGTCATCGTCGACGGTGCTCTCAAAGCGTTCATCCCCGAGGCCCATGAAGTCAGCAACCTGATGGTTGATGGCGTAGATTGCTCCGTGGTATAGCGCGTCGTAGTCGATGTCCTTTGGGTCATCAACGCCCTGCTCCTTCATGACGGACTTGACGTCCATGAGCCTGCGGAACGCCGAAGACAAGCCCCTGTATCCGCGCTTAAATGCTTCTTCGCGACTGTCTTCGTCGACGACTTTGGTTTCATCTTGCGGCTCCCTGTTCCTGTCCACACGAACGCGCCGCGGTGGGTCGATGAAGCGTGGGCTACCTCCGCGGTCAAGCCTGCCCTCCTTTCCCTCTTCGTCTTCCTCCTTGCGGACCACGTCAGCGTCCATGACGCGAACAAGGCGGCGAGGCATCACACTCCGTCACGCGCGTGCCGCCCTTGAAGGTAGCGGTGACGGGAAAAAATCGCAGATTTTTTTTGGTGAGACGCGTAGAGGTTTTCGAGGCCCTCCACGAAAAAAATGTCTGTGTTTCGCATGGGGT
>Ga0209348_1000409_pt1 | contig 22984 bp, 38 predicted proteins | sample ETNvirenome_2_30_FD_184065 | JGI IMG/M metagenome (GOLD analysis project Ga0209348, IMG submission 184065) | Marine viral communities from the Pacific Ocean - ETNP_2_30 (SPAdes) (version 2) | ecosystem: Environmental > Aquatic > Marine > Oceanic | place: Pacific Ocean | collected 2013-06-22
AAAGCCAAAACTATAACGTTCTCTGGCTTTATATCGAACATTACCAGTTTCGAAGTCACCTTCCATGTTGGTAGACACAGGAGTTCTTACGAAATGCTTCAGTCCGTTAGGTACATCAGTCTTCAAGAAGAATGCATCGGTATCCGTTAGATAATGGTTTACCGTGTATCCTTCAGGGACCATACCCATGTTGCGCACAGCGTTGATATCGTTATCAGCCGTACCGACTCGTCCTGGAGTTTCCAGAAGACGATCTGCAACGAATTGCAAAGCGGTTGGGATGATAAGCTTACGAGCCTGAGCATTGATCTTTAGACCACGCTCATCTTCGAAAGCTGCAATATCAATCAGTGACTGCTCTAGGGAAGTTTCGTTAAGGTCAGCAGCTGTTGAAAGCTCGTTCCTTTGCGTCTCATTCCCAACAGTCGGGTGATCGGTTGCACACAATTCTTTGCCGTCACCGCCAACAAAGCTAGAGCTAAACGCATTGTTTAGAATGTTAGCTCCTTTAATGTTTTTGGTAGTCATCATAGAACGAGCAAGTGCTCGCGTATAACGAGATGACAAAGTATCATACAAATTATCTTCGATCGCCTCTTCAGTTAAGCTGAAAGCCAAAGCGATAGTTTCGTGTGAATAACGTGCCGTGAAAGATTCTTGAGCGGTATCGTATGTAACCATAGATCCCTCAGATTTCACAGGTGCTTCACCGAAACCAGAAAGCATGACCTCTTCTTCAAAAGCTCTTTCAGAACTTTCGGTATCGAAGATTTCTTCATACTCTGCTGGGTATCGCTCGTACTCTAGCCCGAAGAGTGCGTGAAGGCCAGGAACAAGCTCTTTTACGAGTTGCGCTCTATTAATAGCCATTAATTACTCTCCTCAGACTATACAGCGAATACGTTGGTTGGGAACGTGAAATACCCACGAGCGTTAGCACCAATGCTATTGCTCGGAGAATCTACGAACCTGTTTAACAACGCGATTCCACTACTGGTTGTAGCCGTAACACCTTCTTTGGATCGACCATTGTTGGTGCTGCCAGCCGTTGTTGTTATCGTATATTTAGCACCGATAAAACTTACAGCTGGAGTACCAGCAGTAAATTGCGCTTCATATACAATGCCTGGATCGGTATAGACATACGCTTCTATATCTGCAGAACCCAGCGTAGCTGTGGATGCAGGGAAGAAGTTAGAGTATGTGGGTGTACCGTCTGTTGCGGTGTAGAAACAGCCAGCAAAAACACCTGCTGGTGTGCCTGTCGCAGTGCCTTGAATAACGTACCCAGAAGAAAGATTTACAACGTCTCCGCTGAAGATAGCAGCAGAAGTACCGCTTTCAATACGCAACTTCTGAGGACGAATCACTCCACCATATAGGTGGTAGGCTGGTGTGAACCCGTTAGGGGCATCAGTATTAGCCATGTTTTATATCCTCATCTTGGATGAATGAAATTAATTGGAAGGCGCATTCCGACTTCCAAACTCTACTTTTGTATTCCTTTCCATGTCTCCTCTTTTGAGGGGCATCTTAGGATTACTTTCTCGCATAAGGTCGTTATCGACACCTTGAATTTGTTCTGCTGTTTTACTTTCGTAATAAGCATTACGTTGTTCAACAATCTCTTCAGGAACTTTTGCGAGGATGAGGCCTCCTACTCCAATTACGCCAGCGTGTCGTCCGTCTTCTACTGTAGGAGCATCAAAATCAGGATGATCTTCTGCTCTTACTGGTTCGAATCCTTCACGAATACGTTTAGACATATTCGCTCTATCATCGTGTCCTCTAACTTCCGCACGTACCCACCTGTGTTGATATCCAGGAGGGGCATCAGGGGCGTCCAACATTGAAGGTGGTTGCCATACTTTTTTGCGAGTCTTCTTATCTCGTGTTTCAGCAGACCTGGAGTTACGATCTGTCATTTCATCTCCTTATACATACTTAGCGTATTCTTCATAGGGCACCCCAATGCGTTTAGCTATTGCCATCTGCGATGGAGTGAGTTTTACACTGCGTGTTCCTTTCTTAGCAGGAGCAGCCCCACGGCTAGTCCCTGCGACAGAAGATTGCACGTTCTTCGTCTCATCGGCGAATCTAGTTGGAAAAAGTTCTCTCATTTCAGCATCTACTCTTTCAAAGTAATGTTTCGTACTTGGAGCAACCCCCTCCTTTAATAATTTTTGATGAATACCCATTGCTGCATAGGTCATTCCATCGTCTTGTCCAAACCAACTATTTTTCTCAGCCCACTCTTCTGTTCTTGAATCTAGTGGAGCAGGTTGAAGTTGTTGTTCAACAGGGTTCTCAACTTGAGGTTGAGACTCTGCTTCTTGTTTTTGACGACTCATCAGTCTTTGGACATTCTGCTCTTCCAAAGAAGTTTTCGCAACTGCCTCAGTAGCGAGAGCTATAGCTTCGGCATCACCAAGTTCTTGAGCTTCTTTTAGAGCCTTTCGTGCTTGTTCTTTCTGAGAAGTTACACGAGTGTTGTACTCATTGACTAATGTACTATCAGAAGATTTTAATTTAGTTTGCAAAGCTGCATTTTGTTCTGCCATTTGTTTAGCAAGTTTTACTGCCTCTTCGCGCTGACGTTCAGCTTCTCGCATACGATAAGTTAATTTATCTATACGTTTTTTAACGCCGTCACTATAATCATCTAATTCAGATTCTTGTGTTTGCGCAGCTTCTTGTTCTGGCTCACTAAAATCTTGATCTTGTTGAGGCTCTTGAATAACATCAGCCTCTCGAGGATCAACCTCTACCTCTGGTAGTTCTAACTCAAACTCTTGTGATTCAGCCATTTCTTATCCTTATTGCAGAATGTCTTCTGGTTTATTAACAACAGCTAAGATCTCATCGTCATTCAAAAGGCGCATATCGCCTCCTTGAATATTAAATCTAGCTCCTGCGTAGCGACCAAAAATTACCCAATCCATTTCTTTACACCATGGACCTTCTGGGAATTTTTCTTTGTCGGAATATGCGTCTGGGCCTAATCGAACGACTAACCCTACTACGGTAGCTATACGCTCTTTATCAAGAGTTTGTTTAGCTAACATGATACCGCCTTTAGTTGTCTCGGGAGGAGTGAACGGTAAAATCAAAACCCTATAACCTGTAGGCATAGGTAATTTTTCTAACTGAGACTGTATGTTCTCAGGCGTTAGAGTTTCTTTTGGTTCTTGAGGCGTATCAGAACCAAAGTTTAAAACTCTTTCCTCTACTTTCTTAACTGTCATTTAAGTCTTCCATATTTCCATGCAGGGTTGTTATCTCTTGTTCAGCGAAATTTAACCCTGAAATTTCACCAACTATACGTTGGTACTGAACAAAATCTTGTGCGCTACCTGTAGCGAGTGACTCCTTGAGATCCGCTTGTCTCTCACGAAGTTTGCGGAGCAAATGCTCCGAATATTGGATAAAATCCATTAGTTGATATAACTAATAAAATCTAATCCTTTAGTCGCTGCTCCAGTGCCTTTCGTCCTTACCTTCTTTCCTGGAACACTTACAGTCTTTTCTTTCAAAGCTGTAGGTTTCGCAAAGCCTTCGTTAGAAGGTTCTGGGATAGTAGGCATAATTCCAGGCTTCTGAGTTTTAGGAGAAGGGTACGGAAGTTCCGTTTCTCGAAAATTCCTCACTTCTTGCTCCGACTTCTGGATACTTTTCCACCGCGCTTGTAGCCACCGCCCATCTTAGGCATCTTTTTGTTTTTCTTAGTAGCTCCACCGTTCATCATTTTACCGCCCATCTTAGGCATCTTTTTGTTTTTCTTCTTTTTAGCTCCAGTATGTCCTGGCATTACTCTTCTCCTTCTGAATACAGATTATTAAAAGTTACTTTCGGATCCATGTAGCTATCGTCTATTTCTGCACTATGCAAATGTTGACTAGGGTAGAAATCGGGAGCACCCTCCCCTGTTTCCCACAGTGCAGGGTTTGTCGCTCTTACACGATTGTTAGGTAACGCTACAATATTACCCGTCCATTTACCTGCATTAGTGAGTTCTATTACATGACTTTGTTTATGTTGCGCTGGATCATCGGCAATATCGTTACCTGTATAATCCACCGTAAATAAATAACGTCCTGTATGAAATTCATTATCTATCTTACAAAGCCAAGGACTAGAAGAAACACGATCTAACTTGATAACTGCATGATCATACGAACTACAGTCCCAAGGTTGTGCTAAATGTGTTGGCATCGGTTCTGGCATTTCTTCTAAAACAGCATCTGCAACGAGTGCGGTAATTGGCATTCTAGCCCACATTGCCCCACCGTGTACGTTTTGTGCATCCTCCTCCTCGCCAAGTTCATATCCAGTAAAAACTACTTGGAATGATAGACATCTGTCAGGAATGGTATTTACAGCAAAAACAACTGCGTGTAAATACTCTCCGTGGTAGTCTAAATGATTGTGTGTAAATTCTTTGCGGACCCATGCGTTAAAATGTGGAATATTACTTATTAAGTAAGACATCTACTCCTGTTCTCTTGACTCGCGAACCACTTTAGCAATCTCGGTTAAATTAGAATCTACATCACGTTCATTACGCATTTCAGCCTCTTGTAGTTCTGCTGCTATACGCACATCTGTTTGTTGTTCTTGAGATTCTATACGTTCTCTATCGACTTGCGTTCTACGCTCTGATTCACGATCACGCTGCCTTAATTTCTCGAACTCGAGTTCCATTTGTTCTTGGAACATCTGACGGTTCGGATCTTGTTGTTGCATCGCCATCGCTTGAGCAAGAGCTTGTTCTTGACCCGTAATCTGTTGAGTTGCTTGTGCTGCAGCCATAGCTAACTGACTTTCCATTTCAGGTGGCAACATAGGCATCTGACCATCTGGTCCAGGTTGTGGTAGTTGTATACCTTGTTCTGCAAGAATCTGTTCAACTTGTATACGATACTTCATCGCCATATGTTGTTGTATATGCGCTTGTAAAGCAGCCATAGCTTGAGGATTCTGTTGTACTTGCGGGCTTTGCATAAATGCCATATGCGCTTGAATATGCGCATCATGGTTTTGTTGCATAAACGCTTGTAGCGGAACACTCATCAAAGCATCCATGTTTTCTTGTACAGGATCTTTCGGAGCAGGAGCCATATCAGGTAATAAAATATCGTTAATATCTTTGATATTTAGAGCGATATACATTTTACGATACGCTTCTTTCATATTATGAATTTGCGGAGCACTCTGTGCTAATTGCAACTGTGTCTGCGCTAATATAATTCTTTGCGTAGTGCTAAAGATGTTTGGGTCGCAAACAGGAACAACGTCTACACTGTTGTTAAAGTCCTCTGCAAAAACTGTTTGTTGTGCACCTTGTACTTGATACGGATACTCAGGGGGAAGGTATTGACCGAATAATCTTTTTAAGATTGAAAACTCAGTACGTTGTGCATAATGTAATCGTTTATGGATTGACGATATAACTTTCTGGCCTTTCTCTAACAAAGCAACAGTCGTACCTACAGGAGCTTGACTATTCGCATCCCCTGTTGATTGATCCATAACAGCAGCAAACCGTTGACCAGATTCAACTAAAACACCCATCAACTGAGCTAATGTACCACTCGGCTCTTTATACGGTAACGGTAAAAACGAATCTCTAAGACTACCTCCTGGAGCATCGACATCCCGCCATTCTCCTGGTTGTACAGGATCATCCGCTCGTTGAATATTTAAACCCCTTGATTTAAATCCAGCAGGTAAATTAGATAGCGTTCCTGCATCAATCAACTGTCTGAGGATTGCAGTAGCTGATTTAGTTACACCGCCAATCATATGGATTAAACCAAACCCATAGAACCCTAATCCTGGTAAAAATTTATAATGCGTAAAATATTCAATCTTTTTACGCATCGGATCGTTTTCAATATAGTTTTGTCTAATCGCTAAAACTTTATTGTTATCCTGACAAATCGTTACGATATAAGGCAGTGCTAATCCTGTTGGTTCTCCTGAAGCGTCTGTATGTTCAAACCCTTCGATATCTAATTCAACATGGCACTCTAACAAAGTATATTGTTCAGAGTTACCTGTTCTGCTTACTCCTTCTATCTCGTCTATCTTTTCTTGTACTGCGTTTTCATCTGGGGCATACCCAGGATTCATCATGTCTAGATCACGATAGAAACCGCTAAGTTGTAATTTACGCATATCGTTTTCAGTCATCTTAATAACGTGCGTAATACGAGGAGTAGTGTGTAAATCCGTAGCAGTATACGGAACGACTAAATCTTCAGCTTTGATAAAACGAGAAACGACTCGTCCCATCGCTGGATCAAAATAACATTTCTTAAATGCAGATCCTGCTAAGGGAAGAAAGAACAACATCTGATCCATTTCAGGATCGTATTCTTCCATTTTATACATAAGCTGGTAGTTCATAAAATCCTTTACGCGATTAGCTTGCATCGCTTTCGGATTATTAGAGGCACCAATAACTTTTGTATCTACGGGGCCGTTAGCAGGGAGAAGTTCTTTATAAGCCTGCGCTTGGAAGTGCGTCGCGGCTTCTGCTAGTAACGGATGGAAAACTCCGCTGGCCCCTTCAAAGGGTTCGCTGCGCGGTTCGTTTTCGATACCTAATAGCTCTAAACCATCGCGAAACGTCTCATACCAGTCTTGTCGTGAGGAAACATCATCCTGATACGACGATTCAAGTTCACTAGCTATCTGACCCAGCGTACCCTCATCAATGTACTCGGCTAAATTCTCACCAAACGGAATATTATCTTCCATTGGTAAATCTGCAGGAGACATAACATTGTTATCCTCGTCGAAGAGGACTTCTATGTTTTCATCGTCGCCTGATATTTGGACTTCAGCCATAGATCGCCACCATACTCTTATTTTTTAACAGGGTAAATCAGTAATATACCCGTAATCTTGGGTAATAATCCTCTTCATCTTGATAATCGCTATCTAAACGTAAAAAACCGCCTTGTCTAAACCGCATAAGTGCCAAAGTTGTCGCATCTACGCAATCATCGTTCTCTCCGTTCGGAAAATCTACTATTTCGTCCATTAATTCTTGGGCCCAAGTCGTTTCTGGCACCCAAACACGCCCTTCTTGAAAAATTGCACTGACTGTATTCAATCTAGCAATCTTATCTTGGCCTTTACTAGGCGAAAATGTGTTAATCGGGATACCTTGACGCCGTAATTCTTGCGTTAACGGTATACCTGACGCTTTTGTTTCGATAATTACCGAATCAGGCTCCCAATATTCGTATAATCGCATCGCTTCGCGTTTTAGTTCGGGAAAATCTAGGCGTTCTTTAACGCAATCTAGTAAAACTAAGTGAGCATCTTGACCGTTATAGAGTTCTTCTCCTATTTTCCCCTCTGGATAAAACACTCCCCACGTAGTTATCGCTGTAAAGTCAGATCTTTCGGATTTTAAAAACGCTGTATCGTAACTTTGTATCAAATAATCGCACGTTGGCGGGTCATCAGACTCCCATATATTGAACCATTCTTTAGGAATAATCGAAATACCTTCCCCAGTAGGGCGTTGCATATACTGAGCTGCCCATTTCGACGGTGGTATAGACGATTTTGTAGCTTCAAGTTCTTCTAATTTCCAAAACTCGGGCCATAGTGGGTTGCCTGACGGCATAATTGCAGGGAACTCTATTAGTTCCCACTCGTCGCCACCCTTTTCTTGTGTCATTCGTTTTATTAATTTACCCGTTAAGTCTTTTTTAGACCAACGAGTCATTACGATAACGATAGCACCTCCTGGTTGTAGACGTTGTCGTGGTCCTGTTTGATACCATTCATACGCTTCGTCTAACGCTTTATCAGAAAATGCATCTTGTTCAGAGTGCGGATCGTCAATAATAAACAAATCCGCACCTCTACCCGCGAGAGCACCACCAATACCTGACGCATAATACTCCCCACCTTGGGAAGTAAGCCATTTACCCGCGCTTCGTGAGTCTGCTTTTAGTTGTGTTTTAGGAAATAAATCTGCGTATTCCTCACTTTCGATTAAGTCTCGTACCCGTCTACCGAAATTTATTGCAAGGTCAGCTGTATGGGTTGCTTCAATAATTTTTAATTTAGGTCGTTTACCTAATAAATACGCTGGGAACAAATACGAAGCGAATTCTGACTTCGTATGTCGCGGAGGCATATTAATTATTAATCGTTTCGACTCACCTTCTGCAATTTTATCGAAAGCTTCAGCCATCTTTTTATGGTGAGACCCAGCGATAAACTCTGGCCAAATATTTTTTACAAACTCGTAGAACGTACCAATCGACGTTTCACGTTTTTCGCGTAGTTCTAGTTCTTCAAGGAGTAACGTAAATTCTTTCGCTTCTTGTTTTGATAGATGCGAGAGGTCTACGTTTTTTAATTCATTTAGAGGATTTTTTGTTTGCATTTATATATCGACGGTAAACTTGTGCTGCGCTTGTTTTACCAGCTGCTTTTGCTCTTTGTTCCATCGCTATCGCTGCTTGTATTTTATGAGCCGGTGTTCTTTTAGCTCTTTTTATTTTAGCTACGCTTGCTTGCGCATCTTTGACGGTAGCAAATTTTAATCCGTGGATTGTGCCTTTCGGATCTTCGTCTGTATATAAATCGCTATGTTTTTTACTTTTAGCTGGTTGCCCTTTCTTTCTAGGGATACGTGGGTTTTTAGTTGCCATTTATCTTAATCTTGCATTATTAAGACGTTCCTCAGATATCGGGCCACCTTCAGCCATACCTTGTATTTGATCTCGTGTTGCAGGGATCATCCCCATCGCTGGGTTAGCTTGCATTTGGTTTGCTAGTTGCATACCTACCCCTTGGATCTGTGGGTTAGGGTCTTGCATCATATCCATAATTTGTGGAACACCAAAATAATAAACATCATTAGGTGTTCCTACTGGTCCACCCATAGCTGCCATAATACCTTGTTCCATCGGAGCTTGTTCCATTAACATTTGAAGTAATTCTTCTTCGTCTATTTGTGGAGCCGTAGTAGGATCTCCTTCAGGTAACGGAACATCACCCCCTCCGTATTCCATAGCTTTTAACGCTTCAGCTAATCCTGAAACGTCAGTACCCATAATTTCTTCAGGGATAATCTCTGATGCTTCTGCAATATTAGGAGCAGACCCTGTAATTAAGTCACGAAGTTGTTGTTCTTCTCTAGCTCTTTTTTGCGCTTTGCGTTGACGACTAGCCCCGTAAGCTGTTCCAGCGACTGATGTTATAATTGCGATTGCTGCGAATGACATTATTTTAGGTCCTCGAAATTATCTACGACAAACATTTTTTCGAGTTCAGGGACATCTTGAATGTTTTCTGGATTCGGATGGATTGTAAGTATCGTAGTGTTTTCTAAAAAATACAACGCTCTTTTTGTCATGGGGGGAGTAACCATAATCGCAAAATCTTTATAAACATCAATCTGATCTTGTTCTTGTGTAGTAGAAACTACTCGGCAATGTCCTGCACATAACACGGTTATGTGTTCGTGTTTATGGATTTGGCTAGTTACCATAGAGTTTTTTACCCCATAGTATGCTCGGACATACATACCCTCTGCAAAGTGATGAGTGTTTATATATGGGGTAGGTTGATCGGGGTTAGCTTTAGCTAATCCTCTCATGACTTCTTCAATAGAATTAATCTGCGCTTTACGCTGATCAACTAGAGCAGTGGTCATTTATAACTTTTGCCGTAATAACCTTTAGCGAGACTTAATGCACCACCCATAGCTTTCCTAGCAGTAGTAGCAGCTTGTTTAAAATTTTCTTTCGTAGGTGCACCTTTAGCTCCTGGTTTACGCATCGTTTCACCAGAACCAGCTTGTATCCGTTTACGTTTTGCATTGATATTAGCATATAACCCTGGACGTCCACCCGTAGCCATCATATCCCCATCACGTTTAGCTTTCCTGATAATATCCCGTTGAGCACGTAACGCTTTTTCTAACGCTTCGGGTGAATCCATATAGTCATCCCGAGCTTCTTGTACTAAATCATCAAACCCTTCGCGCCCTGTTTTAGGTTTTTCTAAATCTCCGTAAATTTTACTTAAACTTTCTTTGATCTTTTTCGGGTCCATCGAATCACCTAACATATCAAACAAACTCCCTAACCCTTTAACTTTACCCGCTGGACTAGGCATTGCCATCCCTAAAGCCATAGCTACATCATCGCCAATTTTTTCTGATAATCCTGGGGTATTACTTAATCGTACTGAGATACTTGATTCGTCAACAGGTCCAGACATATCGCGAATCTGTTCCATAGTTAACGTATCTTTGTTCGTGTTTTGTAGGGCACGTATTAACATTGGAAGATTATCCATAATATCTTCGCCGAGCATCATATCACCAGCCCCACGTAATAAAGACATAAGCCCACTACCTTGGCTTAATTCTTCATCATAAATTTCTTGCATTTCGTTTTTAGGAGGAATATATCTTAAAGGAGATTTTTTCGGTCCCTCGTAAGCATCCTCCATAATTCTCATCAACTCGCGATCCCGTTGTACTTCTTCACTAGGAGGGATATATCTTAGCGGTGACTTTTTTTGTTCTTCCATTACGATCCCTTTTTCCATTTCTTTGACGGCGATTTAGTTTTACTAGGACTCCATTTAACTTTGTTTGCCCAGTATGCTGGTGACATCTTACCACGTTTTATATTTTTCGCATGGCGAGATTTAAACGCTTTTCGTTGTCCTTCAGTTTGATTTGTTTTTACACCTTGTTGCCCAAAGCGGATAGTTTTTATTTTATCCCCTTCTTTTGCAACAACGATATGTGATTTCGTAGGATGGTTAGGCGTGCGCTTAGGTTTATTATAACCACTTACCCCTGCTCTTTCGAGGCGTGAATCTTTTTTCTTACGTTCGGCCATTATAGTGTTTATGCACCTCACGCAAAAATAATGAAGTGTTTTCGTTATAGAGACTTAGTTCCGTATATTTATCGTCCGTTGCCATAAACCGCAACTGTTGTAAAACATTTGCACGTGTTACTTCTTGTGGCGTTTGTCCGTAATTATTTTTTATTTGTCTTCTCCACGCAACTAACGCGAATCGTAACCCTCCTAGTCACGAGACCGCAACCTTAAAAAAAGTTTGCGAAAAATTTTTTGCGCGAAATTTTTACGGGTAGGGAACCTATAGCAAAAGTATCTTGAACTTTGAGGCCGGATCCAGGGAGGGTGGGTGGGTGTGGCGCGGGACTTTTGGCTAGGGGGTATACCCCACTCGGCCTAGCCTGTCAACTACTTTTTAGTTATAAGCTTAGGCTAAAAAGTTATTAGACCCAAGGCTAAGTATATGCTAGGGCAAGCCGCGCCTAAGTTTAGTTGTTAGTTGTTAGTAGACCGCGCCTAAGTAAAGTTGTTAGTTGTTAGGTATAAAAAAGCCCGCGCTTGGCGGGCTAATTTATTAAGCTAGGTTACTAGCTAATCTTGCCTATGGCATGGATAGTAGCATCTTGCTTAGGCTTCCAAGGATTAACGCCGTTAATCATTAGCCGGTAGTGACTAAGCACTACAGTAACATCTTGCTTGAACTTCCAAACGTCAGGGCTAATAGAGTTTTGAATCTCAATAACCTTAACGGGCTGACCATACTCAAGATCTAGCGCATCGCATAGATCATAGTATGCCTCAATGATAAGGCACATTTGATTAGGTACTGTAGCCGTTGCTAACTGCTCAGGATTAAATGCTATTGATGATGTCTCAATAGAACTACCTTTACCGCTGCTAGTCTTGGCAGGCATGATGCGTTGTCTAGCTACCTTGTTAGTTGCTAGTTCTTGCTTGACTGTTTTAGAGTCTTCAGTCTTAGACTTTAGTGCGTTTGACATTTAGTCAACTCCTTTAAAGATCCACATAGACCATCTATGTGGTGAGTAAATTATAAGTCTAAACCTAATATATAAGCAAGCTATTTATTAAACTAAAACCTAGGCAATAACCTAGTCAATAACCTAGGCAATCAATAAAACAATTTGCGCCTAAGTAAAATTGTTAGCGTTTGCGCCTAAGTAAAATTGTTAGCATCTAACAATATTTTTAAGGCGCGGGCCTCCCTCCGTCTCTGGGTCTCTGGCTCGTCCGTCCGTCAATCAATCGCCCCGTCCTTCGGTCAGTCGAGTCCGTCCGTCTGTCTGTCAATAAGGGTGGGTGGGTGGGTGGGCGCGGTCTATCGCTCAATCAATTCTTCTGTCCGATCCGAGTCGATCGATCCGATCCGATTGGTTATCGATCCTTCGATCGTTTGTGGCATGCGTTTGGTAATCAACTGTCCGAGTCGATCGAGTATCTGGTCTTTGGAGAGCGAGTCGATCTGTGCGGTCAGCACTTCGCGTCGATCGATGTAAAGCCCTCCGACCTTGCCCCGGTGGATCTCGGCTGTGATAGCTGCGTTGATTTGGCCTTGGTCCCTCGCCTCCTCCCTCAAGTCATGGAGTGCCGAGAGATGTCCTTCCATGGAAACTCTATCTCTCTCTGCCTCCTTGATTTCCTGGTCGATCAGATAATTTCTCAGAAGTGGGTTGTGGTTGAGTAAGACGCTGCCCTGCCTCTTTGCAGCTGCTCGATTCTTAGTGTATCCAGCCTTAACCGCTGCCTCCGTTGCGTTCTGGCCTTTCATGTACTCTCGAGCAAACTTCTTTTGTTTCGGATTGAGTGGTTGCCACCTCTTACCATCAGGGTCAAGGTAGCCGTTGCCGTCATCAGCGGGGATCATGGGAGTGTACTGCAGGTCTTTCATCCAATAGTTCCGAGGGTTTCAGATGGGTCAAACTATATATCAGAAAGAAAATAAAATATAAAAATGTAAACTTTTGCTCGTGGCCTCTCTTATCTATTCTCTGTTTCAGAACTAATAGAACTAATATTTTCTATTACTTTCCACTGACACTCTTCACGGCTCACAACTCTCGTACCAAGAGCCTTTTAACAAAATTCTATTACTTCTATTACTCTATTAGTCGTTTTTGTTAATTTTTTTCAAAAAAGTTTTTTTTCTAAATAGACTAATAACTCTAATATTTCGGTCGTTTCTAATAGGCAAGAAAAAGCCCACACTCGGTGGGCTTTGCGTGGATCAGTGGCTACTTATTATAATAAGTAATCCGCAGTTACTTTCCCCAACATAATCTCAAACGGTGTGTCGTGATAATCATTATCGTAATCGAATAAGTTTGATGTTGTACAAGACTCGGTCCTCTGTCTCCACCTAATCTCATCCCAGTGATCAGTATTGATCTCTCTGTCGATTTTGTTAGGTATCTTGTGAGGGATAAACTCTAATCCGTCTTCATTGGAAGTATAGTTCCAATAATAATAGTTAGTTAACTTCTTTATCTCTGGCTCATCATAAAATTGTTCGTAACGAGGTAACTCTATCTCCGCAGTTATTGGGTGTAATAACTCACCCGGCATCCCCTCCCAATGTAAATTACCATCGGTCTTAGAGGTCAACCCTCGATACAAATCAGGGTTAGTTTCGGCTAACGCTAACAATCCCGCGCCAGTCATTAAAAAGAATCCCGTACTATTTGTTTCGCCGTATTGTAAGTCTACCCAAATTAAACCGTGGTTTATTTGTTCAACCTCTTCATCGCTTTCAGGTTTTTTAAACATCCCGTAAGGGTTTTTAAAACTCTTATTAACAGCAATGTCACTCCACGGCTCGTGTAAATCGACTCTAATCTCGAGGGTCGTTTCGTACGTTGGTTCGTAGCTCTCTACTGATACCACGTCGTTTATTGGACTCCAGGGTAATGACGTAGTCGAAAGACATTTACTAATCTGGTCTTTCGGAAAAAACCCTCGATACACCATCAAAAACTCTGTCCTATTAGTCTTATCGATACTTTTCAATAAGTTGACTTTCTCTTCTAAAGCATCAACTCTATTACCGATCTGCTCAAGGAATGTAGACATCACGGGTGTTCCCGCTTGAGTCTTTCCTTCCAGTATCAAATTTTTAGCTTTGCTGGTCATACTTTCTCCTTTCTAGTTCTACTAAGTCCTCGTCACTCAAAAGCAGCTGAACGATGGGGCCAGGGTCGGGGTCGGTCCACTCTTCCTCATCTCTGCGTCGATTAAGGGAGTTATCTACATCCCCATACCTCCGTAACTGTTTGTCCTCACAAACGTCACAAAGTATTCTTTGTCCGGCAACGTTATGGCCACCGCATCTAAAAAACTTACCAATCCGAGTGTTACAACTCATGCTTTCTCCTTTCTAAGTAAAATCCCGCGCGCGTAAACGCGCGTATATATAGTAGGTAACGACTACCCGAAAGTAAAGCAGTAAGGGAGAGTCCCCACCTTCGGCTCCACACGGGTGGGGGGCGTGTGTCTTAGGGAGGAGTATTCCCTGAGCCTAAACCTTTCTCTTCTTATCAAGTCTAGTAATTTGAGAAACTCTACAACCGTGATGTGAATCACGATGATCACAAACTAAAGCTTGGTAAATATAATGGACATCTTCCAACATAAATATAAATACGCTATCAATATCACTATCTACTTTGAAAAGTTTCGACGGTGGTATGTAGCCCGATTCTTCTTCGTGTAAAAACAAACCCTTCGCACCCTGTAGTATGTTCGGTCTGGATATTTCTACTAGCCTGTCTAATAACAAATCAGTATCTTCCATCAACGGCACTAATGAGTGCCACTCGTCTACTCGATACTTATCAATCTCTTCCTGTATCGACGCATACTCCTGTTCAAGATCATCCATTACTCATCCTCCAAAATTTTCTCACACTTTTCGCAATATGTCATCTCTGGGTATTGCAACACGGTCGCTCGACCTGACAAAGTCTCATATTCTGCAGGTTGGTACACCCACTCGTGGTCGCACTCTTCTTCTATATCTGTCATGCCATCGTCGCCTTAATCCTGGCGGGTATCACTTTAGTCTTGTTACACCAATCGCAACACTTACCCTCGTCAGCTAATGGAGCAGGGTTATGGCCTCCTCTCCAAAAAACTTTACCGCTCTCTGGGTTTACTTGTGGCAGTATCTCGTCGCCACATAAAACACAATCTTGTGGTTCTAGGTCTTCCATCTTTTCTCCTTTTAAGAATGCTATAGTTACTGCTTCTGGTTCCAGTGCAGTGCTTCCCTACGCATATGAAATGAATGTATTTCATCGTCGTATTCTTCGACGTAGTAGAACGGTTGTCCACCCCCGTGGCTAATCACGGGAAGTAATCCCAACGCATCCTCTACTGTAGTAATCGCCTTCTCTATCTTCGGATCACCATTAACTTCTACTCGCTCGATTACGAGCATCAACGCTTCTTTAATATCCATCATTTGATTCCCAGCTTGTTAGTATCTCTATAATGCTTTAGTAAATGCATCACGAACTGTGCTCGGGACAATGTAAAACCCATCTCTTCCTGAAAGAGATCCATATATTTATCGAACTCTTGAATCTCTTTATTGACACCACCGTCGGTGTCACGGGTGTGGAAAACAATCGCAACTAATTTACTATAGTCACGCTCTTCTGTACCTTTACGTCGTCTAGGCAAAACTCTTTCTCCTTTCTAAGTTATCCCCGCGCCGTATAGCGCGGGTAATAAAGCGTAACCCGCGACCAAAGGATAGTAAAGCACTAACCAGAGTTCTCCATACTCTCGACAGTCTGAAGTTTCTTGATATAAAGATCTTTCAACAACTTATCTAATCTTATCGACGAAGCGTTCGTCCCTAATCCAATATGTCGTTTAACATCTTCTAACTGTATCGGTTTTTGATTACCCTCTTCATCTAGCGTGTACAAAGACTTATGCAAATCTAACAAAAGCATCCGTGTATAAAACTCACGGTAATTCTTCTTAGTAATCTCGTGCATCCCGACAGCCATGGTCATATTGATCAGCTGGTTTGTAAGAGGTGTCATCCTTTCCTCTTTTGGGTTTTCAGGAGCTGGTTCGAAACAGTAATTGTCCCAGTCCTCTACTTCAGATATGTACCAATTTAGTGGCATTATTTGAACTCCTCATCAAGTTTCTCTTGTAATGTTTTGGGGATCCAGGTTCGTGGGTCGGTATAACCTACGTCAACACCGTCAGGCATAATCGAAGCTCCTGCTCGTTTAACATCCATAATCATGTAATTATGTATGCCCCAAGTATCGCAATCAGTCTCATAGCCCTGCTCTTCAAGGAACGCTGCGACAAGATCCGTGCCGTTCCAACCATCGCCATCCTCGAAACCAAACTTACTAAACGCTTCTTCCCAACCCCAGTCTACCTCCTCTGTAGGCATCTCCTCTCCTCCGAATATTATTTCTTTGGGCATACTACCTCCCAATATGCTCGACGTCAGATCTAGGAATCACTTGGTACGCACCTTTGTTATACGCTGGTGCCACAGTAGCGGTGGTCGTCGGTCGGTTATCTACTTTGTATGTACAATCTTTAGTAGGCATACGAGAGGGGTAGTCATTCCCTCTCTGCCACTCAGGTCGTACACGTGGGGTGAGTGGCCGAAACTCAGGTCTCGGCTTCCTCACATTACGGACTGGTTTATAACGTCTAGGCATCCACGTAATCCGAAGCTACACGGTCATCGTCGACAGCAGCCTCGGGGGATACTATCGTCGTGAGGCTTAAGCCTTGGGAAAAATCATCCGCATGCTTATCCACCATATCCTCAAAGTAATCGAAAAACTCTCTAAACTCATCGGTATGGTAGCTTTTATACGCTCCAGTCCTCGTAGATTTTACCCTAGCGTAATCAAGAAGCATCGCTAAAAACTCCTGTCGGCTAGGGGCAAGTGCCTTAATAATCGGAAGATCCTCGTGCTCAGAAGCATCAATGATCTTCGCTGGCTTACAGATATATCCGTATAAGATAGCCATATCAAGATGGGTCACTGTGGCTAAACGGTAACTGGTTAGCATCGACGTATCAGTAGTGCTGAAGTGCTCGTGAGCCTGCTCGTAAGCTTTAGCTACGTGCTCAGCATCAAAGTCTATGTAACCTAGACGTTCCTTCAGGAAGCTCTCTAGGATAACACCACAATAATCTCTACGAGTCAAACTCATATAAGTCTCCTTTCTTCTTTCTAAAAATCGTACCCGTGGGCGGTACGCCTATATATAGCGTAACCGCCGACTACCCGAAAGTAAAGCACTAACTAGATTGTTGTTTTCATCCACTTAGTGTTTTCTTCGTAAAATATGCCTACTGTGCGTTGAGTATCTTCTACGATCTTTCTATCAAAAAACCATCCCCAGGATTCTTCGTCACACTGTTTTTCAGCGTAGTTCAGTATCTCAGGGTTTATCGAGTAATATCCGAGACCGCTACCCCATGGCTCAGGCATCCCTTCGTATTGGAAACCCTGGTCTGCCGATCCAGTAGCCCCTGATTCTCGATATGTACTCTTTTCACTAGGCATAAATAAATTTGCAGGAGTTGATTCGATTAATGGCTCTACTAATGAATATCACTAGTAGCAACGACCTTGAGTCATTACCATTCATATTCCGAACGCCACTGTTCATCGAATCTATTTCTCGTCCTAGGAACATAAAATGCCAAAAATCACCGATCTCTACAAAATCGGAAAAAAACATTTTATGCAAAAGGCTCAAGCTGAGGCTCCTGCTCCCCTACTCGGAGTGTCCGGAATCCCTTCTGCCTGTTCGATAGCCGTTTGTTTCATCAAACGAGTTATCTCAGGCAAATTCTTAAATAAAATCTTTTGTTGTCCACAGATCAAACAATCTACGGAGGTATAACCGTCAATAGGTTTTGGTGCGTGCCAACCTTCGCACTCTGGGTGTGGCCCTATCGTCATACCAATATCGACATCATCGTGAGCAGCGTCTAAATAATCACGCTCCATATCATAAAAGTCTGGGAACATATATTGCGCTCGAGTATGAAAGTCATGTATATCGTTAACATGGTCTAACGCAGGGTCTTCTAAATACATCTTTTTAAAGATGTCATACTCTGCAATCTCGTGTCCTGGTCGACCGGCTGGTCTAATTTTTAAATTGCGTTTGAAAGTTTCGAATCGCACGTAGATCTCCTATATCCTGTACGCAAAGTCACTTCTACATCGCACCAATACTTTTTCATCTTTGGGTCAATAGTCCGTCTTTGCGCAGCTTGGACGCTTTTTAGTTTTCTTCCGAATGTTTGTACATCCATAAAGTTCCCTCCAAAAAAAGATGGGGGGCATAGCCCCCCATATTCTTACAACAATACAATAAAGCCCTCTTCGATAAGGTGCTTTTTGTATTCTGCTGCAATCCGCTTCTTTTGTTTAGTGATCCTCGCTTGCTCTGCTACAGGATCTCTACCCTCGTCACGTCTCATCTCAACGTGACCCTCAAGAACCGCATAGTCCATAAGCTCGGCCATGGTAAAAGAACTACGGTCGAAATCTTTATGTTCGATACCCATGTTCTCTTCCAACGCTGATGTGAGGCCTCTGTACTGCGGTGCAGACTTGATACGCTCACTAGCTTTTTTGCCGGTGTACTTAAAACGTTGCATACCCTTTCCTTTACTCGTTGCTTCTACCACTGGCACTTTAGCAACTTTCACTGGTTTTAGTGTCGCCTTCCCGACAGCACTATCAGCTTTGACAGCTGGTGCTGCCTTCTTCTTGGTCGCTGGCATTTTGATTCTCCTTTCTATCTGCCATTCTACTTTCTGCCTACTAAGTAGGAACCTATACGGTAACGCAGGAAACTACGAAAGTAAAGCACTAACACGAGCTTAGTGCCTCTTTAAGTCTGGATCCTGATTAACGTACCCACTCGAAGGCTCGCCGGAATCTACCATTCCCTCTTCGCGCCTCTCATCTACTACCATCTGGATGACTTCGTCCAATCGACTAGCTAGGTCTTGTAACTGTGTCACAAAAGCTGCAAGCTCTCGACCTATGTAAGACGTTTGATCTTTCGCTGCAATCAGCTCAGATAAAACATCTACTTTGTCGTCTACTCCGTTCTCCATACCTCTACCCCACTCTTATCGTTTTTCAAAACCACTCGAGACGTAAACTTCCAATCAGGTTTATGGTTTTTACAAAAACCTCTCCAAGATTGATCAACCCTGTTTTTCAACATCTTAGTCGTATCCCCCTCACCATCAGGCTCGAAGAATTTACTTGGGTATCTCATCTTCTTATCTGTCCCCATCTGAGGTGCTGGCCACGACTCCCAATCAATCTTTGACTTACGTCTACTATCTGCGGGGAGATCACCCCACTCGAAATCATCACTCATTAACGAGTTCCTCCGTTTTCTTAACTAATCCTTGAATGGCAAAGAAATCATCGCGATCAGCTTTGTTATTAATCTTGTCCGACAGCTGACAGCCCTGCTGTGTCATCTTAGAAACAAGTGTTCGCATAGAATGTTTACCGGCTTTTTGTATATCTTTGAAGTCGTTTAGAGGACGATCAAGAACGTCCTCGTCTGACAAAACGTTCAGACACCACCAGAGTCCACTGGCGGTGTCTGCGTCTAAGATTACAGAGTTTGTAAACTTATGTACCTGTGCCATTAAGCTGCCTTCGCATAATCAAGGGCTAGGTTCATCGCGGTGGTCTTTCGCTTAGAAGCTTCACCGAACATAGCGTTATACACTTTGTTCTCGCCTGTACGCTGGTGATCTTCTACAAAAGTTACTGCGTTAAGTGCACCCCACCATGTCCCTTTTGCTGATTTAGTATCAGCTCCTGGGGCAGTTACAAGAGCTTCGAATACTGTTTTAGCAGTATTATTAAAGTTATCTTGTATTGGGCCTTCTTCTGGTTTGTGCTCTACAAAGATCTTAGGTTGGTAAAGTTTAGAGATAAACTCAATAACCTCTCCATCCTTAGCTTTCTTCTTAGCGAGAAACTCAGCAGCTTCTTTAAACTCTGCACGCCGTTCATATACAGCACCCATAGTTCGTAACGCCTCGTCTTCTTTTACATCGTTAAACTCTGTACGGTGAGACATCGTAAAGTTTGCTACCGACTCTCGTCGTAACGCTAGTTGTAATGTATTACTACATACAACACGAACTTCGGTATCGCGTATTGACATAGCGTATCCAGGCTGGTGTGGCTGACGAAATAATACGAAACCGTTTATCTCGTCGCCTCCTGGAAGTGCAAAGTTATCGTTTAGTTTAGCTAACCCGAAGATATCTTTACCTCCACGTAAGCTACCCGCCGTCTCCATAGAGATATTAGCGTGTTTAGAAAACTTCTGGAAGAAGTCGAAGATGCGCTCGTTTTGTATTACTTGGTAATCACCAGAGCACATACCTAACCACGTGTTATCACTGTCGCGTACAAGCGCGAAACGATCAGGGTTATCAAGAAGCTCAGCGTCAGCGTATACGCCATCTACAATTTTGTATTCGCTAGTAGGTTTGTGCGTAGTAAAAATAGGACGTTTACTAACTGTCCAATCTAACTCCGCTGCTTTCATCATCTCGTGTGGCGTTAGGTCAGGGGCTACTTCTAAACCCTCACCGTGCCACGGTACTTGGCCTGTCCAGGCCATCGTCTCTACTGCTGCAACCATATCGGTCTCCTGTTATTTCTACTTTCTTTGGTAACGCTGTCACGGCGCTACTTTTAATAGGTTAACCGCCCACTTTAGGAAAGTAAAGCACTAAGTTAGAAACGTTTAAGGAAGCTATGAAAATCTTCCCAATCGTAAGGAGGAGTAAGACTGTAGTAAAACTCACTATTCCAATTAACCTTGCCATCTAAAAAGTCCTCTAGTTCATAATCAGCTATATCGAACGCTCGTATTTGTTTTCCTTTCTTCACTAAAATCAAACACTTACCCCCGCTCTGATCTCGGTTGTGCATCCACACAATCTGAAACTCGCTCAAGTTCAGTTTGTTTCCTGTAATTGATTTTAGCTCGATCCAAACTTCCCTACTCCGATAACATAAGTTGACATCAGGTACTCCTTTAGCTGTACCTCCTGTCTCGATCCGTTGATAATGCACCTCTTTCGATAAGTTCTCTCTCAAGAGTTGCCAGAGTGAAGCTTCTTTTGGCATTCATACCTCCTTCGATGGAAAGCGTAATAATCTCCTTGTCCTTCTAAACACCGAGTCACGATCTGCCAGACTCGAGCTTTAGTAATCCCAAACTTCTCTCCGATGGCCTCCATAGTCATCTTCTGATTAGTATATAGATCAAATATCTTTGCATTGCGTTCTTCGTAAGTAGAAATCTGCTCTTGCGTAAGACTTCGTATTCTCATTTAGCATCGCCCCAAGTTTGTCCTTTTTCGTAATCTACTACCAAAGGTACTTTCAACTCGACGCAGTTGACCATCCGATCTATTATTATCTCTGCCTCTTCCTCCGATCTAACCGAGAAATCTAACTCGTCGTGTATCTGTAAATGTGGTACTAGTCCTTCCTTCCAGAGATCTAGCATCGCTAGTTTAGTCATATCCGCAGCCGATCCCTGTATCAGCCGATTCAGTGCCTTATATGTAAATGATCGTTTGAGATTATCTCCGTATTTATCTTTAGCCTCCTGCAGTGGCAGAGGAGCTTGTTTCTCATGATGTAAGTATCCGACCGCCTCCCATAAGTCGAAGTGACATTGCCGACCTCCGAGGGTAGTTATATATCCTCGTTGGGTAGCCATCCGAGAACACATGTCTTGTAATCCTCTTATGAACGGTACTCGATCGTGATAAGTATTTAGCAGAGCGAGAGCTTCGTCAGTTTCTAATCCGAGTTCACGAATTAACTTATCTTTGCCCATGCCGTAGGTTAAACCAAGGTTTATATCTTTAGCTTGTTTCCGAGGGATGTTAGCCATATCAGCTACGATCTGGTGAAAGTCTGCATCTTGGCTCGAATAAGCCTCTACTGCTTCATCTGCCCCTGTCAGACCGAGTAGTGAAGCGTAGTGCACTGTAATCCTGGGTTCTTGTTGGGAGTAATCGAAAGCTCCCCAATGTGCTCCTTCTTCTGGAATAAACAACGATCTAATTAGTTTACCGATCTCTGGGTCTCGAGCTGGTACTTGTTGTAAGTTCGGGTTCGAATAACTAAACCGACCCGTCACAGTTCCCCCACCATCGTTTCGTAGTGGGTGGGCTTCAGCATGTATTAGTCCATCATCGTCTACGTGTTCTAAAATCATTCCGTCGATAAACGTAGTCCGAGCTTTATTTAACTTCCGAGCAGCTACTAACATCTTCGGTAGTTCATGTTCGTGACTCTCGAGCCAGTTTGCTTGAAAACTAGCCATACCTTTCTCGGTATGTGGATACCATATGTCATTCTTTTTAAAAGCTTTTTCGATCGAAGCGTTCGACCAGATCTCTACGTCAATCCCAAACTTTCTCTTAAACTCTACTAAGATCTGTTGTTCTTTTTGTGAGAGCTCTTTTGCAAGTTGCTCTGTCCGATCTAAATCGATCCGAACACCACGCCATCGCATCTCGATCAGTAACGGGATCAGAGCACACTCTAAATCAAAGATCTTTTGTAGTCCTTCAGTCTCGATCCTCTTCTTAAATATCTTCCATAACTTTAGAGTCATCACTGCATCTTGTTCAGCGTATGGCCCAACATATTTTGCAGGGAGTGCCCACATCCCACTCTTTTTATCTACGCCCCATGCTTTCGAAGCACTTTCTAAAAGAGTTTCGTCTTTCGACTCAGCTAAGAAATCTTGTCCTAGATTATTTAAAGAATACGACCACCTGTTCTCATCAAACAACGGGGCAGCAAACATCGTATCACGGATATCACATTTTAGTTCGATCTCATAAGCTTTTAGCCACCCTACATCGTAAAGTGAATTATGGAAAACAAGCGTACCTTTATGATTTTCAAGGGTATTTTTGAGCCAGCGTAAGACTAACTCTTCATCTAAGTTACCTCCACCATCATGGCAGATAGGTAAGTAACCACTCCAACTGTCACTAGCTATAGCAATACCAATTATTGCACCGTCAC
>Ga0209348_1000410_pt1 | contig 22981 bp, 40 predicted proteins | sample ETNvirenome_2_30_FD_184065 | JGI IMG/M metagenome (GOLD analysis project Ga0209348, IMG submission 184065) | Marine viral communities from the Pacific Ocean - ETNP_2_30 (SPAdes) (version 2) | ecosystem: Environmental > Aquatic > Marine > Oceanic | place: Pacific Ocean | collected 2013-06-22
AATTATTTATTATAATTATCTTGTTTCTTTGACACAATTTAATCCTTTTAATATTTGAGGAGACACTAGTTTATCTAATTTTATCAAATACATCCTACTAGCGTTATGGTCTCCTCCACAAACACTAGGGAAAGCATTCTCTTTTATAAGTTTTTTTAAGTTATCTACTTTTATTAAAATAGAAAGACATAAAAAATCTCCATCACACAAATTATGTAACCAGTAATCAGATTCTGTAGCCATTATACCAGAAGGTTTACCATAGCTTTCATATTCTATAGCTATGTTACCTGTACTCATCCACATACCTCTTTCACTTTTTACTTCTACTTTTGATTTAGTAAACATATCAGCTATTTTATCTTCAAATATCTGACCATATTCTAAGTCCAAATCAAATTTTTTTCTGTTTTCTTTAGTGGGTTTCACTCCAATTAACTCCTATTTTATACTCTCCATCTAAAGGACAACGAAGATTAAAGTAGTCTCCGGCTTCTACTAAAGCTTGAACTGCCATTTCGCCTACTCTTCTAGCTTGACAGGCTCTAACTTCAATCTGCCATTCATCGTGAATGTTGGCAACAAACTTATAGTCCATACCAACAAGTTTTAATTTATCATTAAGTATACATAAAGCTTTCTTCATTACAATAGCACCTCCACCTTGAAGTAAACTATTAAGTGCAGCATGTTGATGTCTTAATATTATTTTACGCCCATCTAATCCTTTGATGTAACCTCTTTTAGACGCATTTTGGACTCTCTCTCTAAGATGTTTAAATGATGGTTGACCAGCAAGAAAACGCTGTTTAAGTTGTTTACCTGATTTTTTATCTCCATCAACGATTTTACCAATTTTTTCATCTCCTGCTCCGTATATAAGGGCATATATGAATGTCTTAGCCTTATCTCTCGATTCAAGTCCAACAAGCTTTTGGTTAGTTCTGTGAATATCTCCACTGATAATTTCGTTTGTGTATCTTTCATCATCCATATAGTGAGCTAACATTCTTAATTCTAACCCACTTGCGTCTACTCCAACTAGTTTATAACCATCTTCTACTGTCCAGCAAGAACGACACTCTGTACCGAACTCACTTTTAACACTAGGAACTTGTGCTACATTAGGACCTCTATGTGCCATTCTACCTGTAATAGTTCCTGTGCATATAACAGACCCATGTATTCTATCATCATCTTCTACAGATTCCAACCAAGATTGAACCTGTGCGAGTCTCTTTTGATAAAGTAAAAAGTTAGCAATTAACTTTGCTTCATGTATATGAGTTATATCTTTTAATGTTGTTTCATCTACAATAGGCTGATTTGTAGGAGTAAATTTAGTAGGCTTCCAACCAAAATCTTGTAAGTATTCTCCGATTTGTTTACGAGAACCTAAATTAAAGTGTTGTAATGTTTTTCTCATAAAAGGTTCAAAGTTTTTATTCTTTAAACAAGTTGCATACTCTTCTGCTGTCAAGCCTCTTTTTGAAAGTGTGCCATCTTTTTTGATAAAAGGATTTACCATTTTATCTTCTACCCACCTAGGTTTAAATGTTTTATGAACTTCGTCTTCTGTTTGTTTAATTAGTTTATTTAAATTACTAGCTAGAACAGTAGCTTTCTTAGTATCGAATTTAAATCCATTTTTTTGTTGTTGAACTAGTATTTTAGTGGTTTCGTGTTCTATTTCTAAACATTGTTTAGTAAAACCTAAACCTTCTTTTTTCAAAAAATTAAATAATATCTTATTTAGTTTAGTGTCAGATATACAATACTGTAACATATCATCAGAATAACAAGTAAAGTCAGGAGATTCTTTTTTGTGATAGTTTAATTTTATACCCCATCTTTCTAAACTATGTCCTCCCTCTCTAGTAGGATTAAATAATCTCGATAAAGTTAAAGTGTCATATATTTTTTTATTCTTAGATAAGTCTACACCTGTTAACTTTTTGATAACAGGTATATCAAAACCTAATATATTATGCCCTATCAAAGTCTCAGCTGAGTTTAGAAACTTCACTCCCTCGTCAATTAAGTCTGGACCAAAAGTAAATACTTTATTATCATCATTTATAGCTACGATACACCATATTTTAGTAGCTTTTAAATCATCTGTTTCTATGTCAAATACTAAATTCATAATCTAAAAAGGTATGTCCTTCTCAAAGCTATCTAAAGAACTGAAGTCACTTTCATCTATCTCTGTAAGTCTACCTGTATCTTTGTCATAAAGTAAAGAACAAGCCATACCAACATCTCCTGTATATCTAGACTTTAAAACTCTAAGTCTAGTTGTTCTGGATTCTACATCATCATCAGACTGTTGATTTCTTTCTAAAGCTATAACACAATCTGAAAGCTGTGCAATACTATTAGAACCTCTAAGATGGCTAAGATTAACTTGTACGCCATTTTCATGACCCTTATTACCATCTACTCTTCTCAGATGAGATACCAATATGATACCAGCTCCTGTTTCTTCAACCATACTTCTAAGTCTAGTCATAATATTATCAATACCTCTTCTTTCATCATTCTCTGATATAGCATTAACAAGCATGTGCAAGTGGTCCACAACTACCCATTTACAATCACAACCTACAATGAGATATCTTAACTTAGAAAATATATCATCAATATCATTAGTCCCAAAGTGAGCATGTATAAAGACTTTATCTTTACTAAACATCTTGTTATACATTTGTTCTAAAGTATCTTTACTAAATGTATCTCTAATGTTATCTATGTAAATCCTCGCATTAGCTTCTATGGATAAGATACCATCTACTGTTCTTCTCCAATCCTCTTCCAAAGCAATGATACCTACATTATGCTCTGTCTTATTAACAATCCAATGCTCTAACTCTCTGGTGACACTAGACTTACCTAGCCCTGTTCCTCCAGTTATAGTTACTAGTTCTCCCTGCCTAAGACCAATAAGCTTTTTATTGAGTCCATCATAAGGATAAGGAACACTATCTTTCTTAGGTCTGTTAAAGAAATCTTTTTGCTTTTCAGAAACTCTGATAATACCAGAAGGAGTATATACTTCTGCGTCCCACCATGATTTTACAAACTCACTATGTTTGTTTTTAAGAAGCATATCATTAGCGTCTTTATAACCATTAGGTAAATTTACTATCTTACATTTTCTTGGTTTAAGAATAGAAGCTACTTTTTTAGCAGACTCCATACCTTGTTTATCTTTATCAAAACAAAGTATTACATTATCAAAACTTTCAACATACTCTATGCTTTCTTTGATATCTTTAACAGCTGAAGCTGCTCCTCTTTTGATAGATACTACTGCCCACTTACTACCTAGTAGCTCGTAAGCTGCCATAGCGTCACATTCTCCTTCTGTTATAGTTAGATACTTACCACCACTTTTAAATAAGTTTTGACCAAACAAACCGGTGTTCTGTATGGTCCCTTCAAAAGTAAACCTTTTATCCTTAACATATCTAGTCTTAATAGCTGATAGCTCATTATTGATATAAAAAGGATATAAGTGCTGGGCTATAGTGCCATCAGTGTTATAAATTATTTTAACACCATAAGTCTTAGCAGTATCTAAAGATATACCCCTGTCAGTTAACTTAGCATACTTACCACCCTCTGTGTTAAGTGCTCTTTCAGGTTGTTTAAAACTTTGCATACTCTTATTATTAACTCGCATACTACTATACTTAGGAAAAAATTTATTGCAACTAAAACATTTAGCCGAACCATCTTCATTTATTGATAGTGCGTCACTACTACCACACTCTGAACATGGCAAATGAAATTTTACAAAATTACTACTCATAATATTTAAATATAAAAAAGGGAGGCATTACACCTCCCCACGAAAATTAAAAAACGAAAAATTACTTAGACGATTTTTTATCTTCTGAATTGTCTACCGAAGCATTCTCCTCAGAAGACGCAACCAATGCTTCATCAGTTAATAGAGGTCTAAGTTCCTCTTGTAACTTATCATTGGATTTTTGAAGACTAATTTGTGCCTGATTATTAAAAGCCATTTGACTTACATAAGCTCTAATTTGACTTCGATTAGTTTCATCAGAAACTTTTTCGGTATCGTAAGATTTACCATCAAATGTAATAATCATTAAAACTCTTCTCCATCTGCAAATGGGTCTAATTCATCACCATCTCCAGCTTTAACAGATACTAAGTCCACAACTTGCATAGCCTGAAAATCTAGTCCTTTAAATTGACCATACTTATTTTCAGTCTCCCATTCGTTGTATTGAACTCTAACTGTGGAACCATTTCCAACGATAGTATCTAATGGGTTCTTATCTTTATCAAAAAGCTTAGGAGCCGGTCTAACCATTCCATTAGTACCATTAACCTTTCTTTTGATAACGACAGCTCTACCGACACTATCTTCTGTACCATCTTCATTCTTGATAGTCAGATTTTTAACACGAAAACCTCTAGAATTAAAATCATCAGCGACATCATCACTAACAACTAAGTCTACAGTATAAACAGGTTCAAAAGTGGTATTAGGTGTAGTAACACTAGCCCAATACGCTTTACCTTCTAAAATTGCCATAAGTAATCCTCCAAGATTCTTAAATTAACAACACAAATATATATTACGATTTTTAGCTTGTCAATCATTTTTATCATCTTGTAACAAATGAATATAAGATAAACAGAGCATACACAAAAGCGTAATCACAAAAACAATACCTACTAAAGATATTGCTATCACTAAAAGAGTAATACCTACATCCATTAGAGCACCTCTTCAAATGCTCTACAAGAATGTAGAAGAATACAATCATAGTTAAATCTTTTAACCGAATCTGCATTTAGTTCAGTACCTATAAGATGAGTAGGGTGAAGTTCCTCAACAGATACAACCCTTTGACTTTCTTTATATGTCTTACCTGTCGAAGGAAGGTGTTCAACAAGCTTTCTATAAACAAAACTTAATCTCACACCTGTATCTCTATTGTATAGACAATAAGCCATAGCTTTTTGGTCGTTACTAATCATCTAACACCTCTACAATATCTGAAACATAAATGCTTCCAATCTCATCAAAAAGTCCTACATCAGAACCTTTGACATCTACTAACAGGATATTTTTAAATCCTCTACCTCGCTTAATGCTTTCCATAGCAGTAGCTCTAGTAGGTATACCTAATTGATTAGTAATCAACTTAGTACCTTTACGAATATTTTCAAAATTTCTTATCATAATCCCTCCAAGTAATTATCGTAATAAGTTTCAATCAATGCCCAATTAGCTCGGTATAAATCCCATGAATCATAAATATGCTTATCATAGTTTAACCTCTGCTCATTGCACAGCTCTTGAGATAGTGGATTTTTACAACTCCCACCACACAGTTGTTTGTAAAAGTCATTTAAGAAATTTACAAAGTGATTACGAGCTTTATCATCTTTTACCAACTTGTGATAGAAGGGTGATATTCTCCAATCATATCTCCTCATGAAGTAAATATCCTTCTGAGGTGTTCCAGCTCTTTTTACTTTTGTTGTAGGTACAAACTTTGCACCCCAACCTTTTTTAGGTCTTGGCATTTTCTTTACCTCCCCATCTCCACTCTGATGGAGATACATCAGGATTTTTTAGACATCTCCAATCTCCATCATTATAGTCAACTTCTTCTGTATCACCACCACCTGAAGTATATATATCTTCTGCCTCTTTATAAGAATTAGCCCAGATATAAGTTTCTTCTGTAACTTCTACAGTTCTAGTAAATACATATTCTTTCTTCTTACTCATTTTTTCTCCTTACTCTTAAATGGTTTAAGATTTCTAACATAGTTTATCCTATCGACAACTTGCTCTAAACTCTGGTGACTTTGAACATCATAAGGTTCACCACCTTCAAATTCTGGCACTGGGAGAAATTTCCCATCAGGACCACGAATAGCAGTCTCAGCAGTAAAGCTACATAAGAACAAACCATATTTCTCTCTTCTCAAATCAAGTTTAAATTGATTAGAACAGTAGCTGTATTCTCCAAACTGCACAGAAATAGTCCAACCATTTTCAAAAGTTAGTTGAAACCCATTACCATAATTGCGACCATTCTTTTTAGAATGATTTATCATAAAGCCATACTCTTTATTTTTCTTTCGTTTAGCTAAACCCTCATAAGTATTAGCTTTACGATTGATAACAGAATCCCATACTGATTCTATTCCTTTTTCATTTTCCATTTTATTTAACCTCCTTAAAATGAATTACAAATCCAGTAGTATCTTTTCGTGCTTTACCTTTAGCACGAAGTCCAACTACAACATTTGTTCTGTCTAAAAATCGCAAGTCATGTTTATCACCATCTATAACTTGCACACCTTTAAATTCTTTGGGTAAGTCATGATTGAACACGACAGCTACATTCATACCCTTGTCTAGTGCAGTATCAAAGTATTCAGCATACTTAGGATTAAAAGCTGAATAGCTCCATGTTAAATTATAGTTTGGAATATCAGCTATCTTTCTTGTAGGTATCTTAGTGTAGTCATAGAATTGAACACTAGGAAAGTGTTCAAACAAAGTTTGACCTAGATACTTTTTATACTCCCATTGTATGTCTGAAGTACCATTGAGCCGGACAGCAGGTTTCCTATCATGTCTAGCACAATGTCTAACAAACTTAGAAATATCTTGATACAGTTGCTCAATGAAACTAGGCTCATCATCTAAAAACCAATTAGTCTTTTTAAGACGACCTCTTTGCACAACATTCATACCACCTCGACCAGCAGTATTAAGGCAAGGTGCTTTACACCCAGCTATATCTTGGAATGGACATATTCTAGTATTGATTGGTGACATATACATTATCGCTGTAAGATACTCAGATATCTTATCAGACTTTGCAGTTTTAGTGTTTCTGCCAACATTTAATAATTTATACATTTTTATTCCTCACAAAAAAAAAGCTCCTCATTTCTAAGGAGCTTCATTCAGGTGTGATTTAGATAGATGAAAATAGGCTTAAAATTCTAAGAGCCCAGCTGTGGCTATCTAAATCTTTTAACTATATAAGCTACACCTAACATAACTTATGGGTAGTTCCACAGCAAAATTAAATTGTGACTAGAACTTCTAAGGAGACCTTAAATAAAAATAATAAAATTTAAGATATAATGTTCTCTCAACCTGTCCTAGCCACAAACTAATTAGGTAGTCGCATGATGGTTTCTAGCACTTATTTGCGTTTCATCCTTGACTTCCCTCGTCACTCCATGTCCCCGAATTTAATCTAGGATTTATAATGGTTTAGACTTCAAGATTTTATAAAGGCTCATTACCTACCTAAACTAAGAGCAAGGCGTTGTTTATATGCTTCTTAATCTACTGACAACCTAATGTCTTCAATCTCAAACAAGCGACTATCATCCTTTAAGTCCCTGTCGTATTTGAGGACACCTTGCAAACTTTTTAATCGACCTTGATAAAACTAACTAAAGCTTTTTCAAGACAATCAATGATTTCTAAATTTGAAAACCCTCTATCAGGGTCATAATCTATATTAGTAAAAGCTATTTCTAATGCTTCTTTTACAACAGCTTCAAACTGTCTATCTGACATTCGAGCAGAAATATTATTCATACAACTCATATGTTCAGAAAATATATCAATCCATGATTCATTGGATTGACTTCTATCATCTATTATTTCCCATGTCATTTTAGCTACCTCTTAATGCTCTGCGTTGTTTAACATACTTTCTAACAAGAAAGTCTTTATTATCAGCAATATACTCAGCAAAGCCTTTTCTTGTATCTTGCTCATTGTAAGTGACTTTCTCATGACAATACTCATTATAAGTTCTTAAAAAGAATAAATCAATTTTTCTAATCTTCACGAAGAACCTCTTCTATAATTTTTTCCAACTCATCTATTACTAGAGAGTCATAGTCTATGTAATATACAGTATTACCTAGTTTAGTTTTATCTATCCTAGCAATACTTGGTTTTAGCATATTACTTTTATCCCAATTATCTGGTTCTAATTGGTCTAACATTTCTCTAAACTTAGCGTCTTGTTCAGGTCGTAAAGCATACGCCACTAAAACCGGAGCTTCAGGGTGTTCTTCTTTAAACCAACCAAGATATCCAAACTTATCATTACTCATCATGTTTTCCTTCTATATGTTCCATGAACTCAGGATTATCTAGCCAAAGCTCCTCAATTCTATCGTTATCAATTACTGCTTTTTTCAGCTGTATTGTTCTACCATATCCATCAACAACTGTGTTGCCAACCTCATCAAGTGTTTTGATGATACCTGTATCTAAATAGTCACTAACGAAACCTCTACCAACAGAGCCTTCTAATTGTAAGAAAGTGCCTTTGTTATAAAAATCTAATGCTCTCTCATATACACTCATTCTTCCTCCTCACTATTAAACCAAACTACAAAACCTACTGCTATTGATACAAAGAGTAAGAACAATACTATTATCTCAGCATTCATCAAACTCTCTCCTAAATTCTTCGTCAGACATTAGACCATCATTAATAAAAGCCTGTTCGATACTTTCTAAAATATCATCTCGGTCTGCCTGTTTGTTTACCACAGAATGAATAACATCAATAGCATATAGAAGTTTCTCATGAATATCTATATCGTGGCTTCTCAACCATCTACTAACCATTTGTTTAGGTATTCTCATCATTCTCCTTCTTCATTTTAGACCTATCATGATTAGTAATATCAATCAAAGTATCGTTAATTACTTTGGTTAGTAATGGATTTACATAAGACAACTCTGTTATGTTGTTAATGTAAGTCACATTAAACTCACCCTCTTTCCTAGTTTTAGGTTTACTCATTCTTTCTCCTTATCTGTATGTCTTACATTTTCAAATGAATTATGGTCTAAATTTAATTCATACAAATCTTCCTCTATCTTTATGACAAAGTTTTCTTTCAGTGCTTTATCAAGCAATTCATCTTCATTTAACTCAAAGTTAAAACAAGGTGCTTGATTAACCCATAACGATTTCTTAGTAAAAGTTATACTCATTTTTCTCCCTTTAATTCTTTCAAAGCATTATCCATCTCGTGATTTGTAAGTATAGCAATATCTTTTAGTCTATCTGAACTACTTTCGACTTCATCAAAGAACCAAGATTGTTTATCAACTAAGACATCAATAAACTTTTCAAGAGCTTCAACTTTAGCTTTTACCACTCCCATATCTTCATCTAGTGCAGATACAAGAGATGTATCAAGTGATTCAACTTTATCCTGTAGTGTTTTAAAGTCAGCTTTTAATACATCAACATCATGACTTAGTTCTGGTTCAAGACTAGCTTCTTGTGTTGCTTCTATATCATTTACTTTATTTAGTAAATCTTCTACATCAGTAAAGACATCAGTATCATCAATGCTTTCTCTAACCATATCAGGTAGTATATCATCAGCATATTCTCTGACTGCACTAGTGATATCTTCAGAATATTTCTCATCAATACCATCACTAAGTTGAGATTCAAGTTCATATTCTAAATCACTTTGAATATCACGACCTTTATCTTCAACTATCTCATCTACTTTCTCATCAATAGTATCAGCATATTCATCATGAAGCCTATCAAATTTAGCTTCAAGCATAGTCATTCCTAACCAATGTTTAATAGCATTAGTTAAGCTACGAAGTCCTGTATAAACATACAGAAAGTTTTTTATTTTATTAATCATAACAATATAAGGCTCCTTAAACCTATAATAGTTAATTAAGAAGTTTAATGAGTTTTCTCAGCTCCAAACTTGTTAGTCTTTTAAAGTATTACAGTTGCCTACAATCTCAGCATACTTTTGAGCAGTCTGTAATATCCAAAGATTATCACTAATTAATCTTCTTCTTTGTGAATTATCACAACAACAAACAGCACTGTATAAACCTGCCATAGCTTTAGATATATCTTTAGCTCTAGTATCTACCATACCTTTATCCACTAGATACATAGCAAATCTATCTCCATTTGCTACACCATAGTCTTTAATATCTTCCATAATTTTCCTTATAGTTATTGAATTGTTCTATGAGTATTCATATCAGAACTAAAAAACTTTTCTATTAGTTCTAATATATCACTATCATCTACTTGACCTTTACAGAATAAAATACCTGCAAAGTGAATGTTTACAAAATCTATACAGTTTACATATTCATCTTTACTAAGACCTAGTGAGTTATCTTCTTTGTATCTCTCTAATATCTTATATATTCTTGATATGTATTCTTCTTGAATAGGTAAGTAATAACTCATCTTATTCTCTGTAACTGATATTTAGTAATATCATGTTGTGTAACACCAGCTCTGTTATCGAAGTAAGGCACTCTTACACTTTGTATTTGAAACATAGTATAACCTTTTTTCCATAACTCACTTCTGTCATTCTTGAACGAAAAAGACTGAGCTTTTCTAAACTTTCTAATAGTTAGATATCTTACAACCTCTGATAGAGTATCAAACAGTTTTCCTCTTTCAAACATATTATCTATGTTTTTCTGAGTTTGAGCCAACTTTGTTAGTGGCTTGTGAACGAATTTCTTTTTTCTTTTCATAAAAAATCCTTGTTGATGAAACCGACTCATTCGACTTCGGAAACCATTGAAACAAATCGAAACCGACTTGTCAATCGTAAAACGCATGATAAAGATTATTGTGTTTTAGATAACAAATAAAATTAAAATTTATATGCAACTCCTGTAATAATTTTATCTTCAGGATTAGATTTAAAACCATAATTTTTCCACCATCCTTTTGGTCTTTTGTATTTACCTGTTTCCACCCTAGCTTTAGAAGAAGCGTCTTGTCTAGCTAAGTAACGCCAATAGATAAAAGCATGATTACAAAAGAGTTTTAAAGATAATCTTTTACTGCGATTTTTATAAACTTTAGGTGTCCAACCAGCAATCTCTTTCCATCTAAGAGTTACCCATTTTCTACCAACAGTAATCGTGCATATCTTTCTACCTTCATGAGTTGGAAACTCACAAGTATACTTATCTCCTGATTTAGGATTAAGTAAATACTTTTGTAGTTTAGTCGAATTAACATCTAGTATTTTTATCTTTTCCATAATCTTCTCAGTTTGCCTATATAAACAAACATAGGTATAAATATTAAGCCTATCAAGCAACCAAAGGCAGTTCCGAAAGCTAAGTCCCATGAACCACTACCTGCTCCACCTAAAAAGTCTGACAAAGCATTACCAATACCAGCTCCGAACACAGTCCCTAAACCTTTTTGGAATTGCTTAGGTAAATACTTTTCAACTTCATAACCTGTCATGGCTCCAAAAATCATGACAGCATTGTCGATTATTCCAAAAACTACATATTCAAACATTTCAGTTCTCCTTGCCGACACCATTGCCGGACTGCCACCATTAAAACCGAACTCAAACCGATTGTCAATCGTAAAACACACAATAAAGATTATCGTGTTTATATAAAAACAATATAGATTTATTTTGCATACTCCTTTAAGTTATCCAAAAAGTACCTAGTTTAGAGGGTTTCGTAGCTATATTGTGTGCATACTCCTTTAACCTATCCAAAAAGTTCCTAGACTACAGGGTGCGACCTAGCTTCATACACGATAGAGTTTAGAGAAAAAATCTATATGCCATTGCATATAGTCTATATTAGGGAATTTTTTTTCACTTTTTGCCCAGAGAGATACTGAATTTTTGTCCAGCAGTTGAGACCATAAATTTTTAATTTATGAGGGTGATTCATTCGTGTTTATGCAGGAAGCAAAGCTCGTAGGAAAAACGCAAGAATGAATGAGCCTTGACAGATTTGACATTTCGATTTTTCTGTGCTTCTATAGAAGGGTATTCGGCTCAAAGAGTCGGGACCTCAGCTTTTAGCTGTGATAACTATTAGCCGAAAGGCTAGGGAGATTTTGAAATGTCAAAGTCTAAAACCCAGAATCGAAAGATTCTACCGAAGTCTGCCACTAAAGCAGAGCTTAATGTAGCTTACAACGAGTTGTTAGCTAATCTCGTAAAGTTGGAAGCAAAGCTTTCCAAGAAACCAGCAACTAAAGTTGCTAAAGTCGCTAAAGTCGATAAGTTTGCTGAAAGCAACAAGGCTCCAGCTACTCCGAAACAGTGCAACAGAGTTGCATGGCATTTATCTCAGCTATCCGGTTTACCGGAAGGGTTTAGATATCCTAACCTTAGAGCAATAGCTTTACAGCTATCATCGAAGGGTAAGCTAAAGGGTAAAGATATTTCCAATATCTTAACTCTAAAGGCTTGGAGTAACACAAAGCTGAAAGCTTTTGTGGAGGCTCAGTTAGAATACGAGATTAACCAGAATGGTTAAGTCCAGTATTCTACCGGCAGGGTGCAGGGTTCTATTGAACCCTGTATCTCCTTCTAGAAAACAGAGAGAAGCTATCATACTTGATAGCTCTAGAGATGTTTTAAGAAGTGTGAAGATACTAGCCATGAATGGCTATGGAGAAGATGAATATGACATTTATGTCAATGAAATCTGTAAAGCTAAACTTAACAGGTTCAGTAACTTCGTTAAGGTTACTGTTAGCGATAACCATAAGCTACGCTTATCCAGACTAGGAGTAAGTATGAAATAACAAAGTTATTTTTCCCTAGAGGGCTCTTCGGAGCCCTTTTTTTTTGCCCTCGTAAAGCTATTCAGCTTTAATTCTTACCAGACAAAACCTAGTTTACAGAGCTCTAAAAGAGCCTGTAAGCCCTTTTAATTTTATCACGCTATAGACTGCACTCTTTGGAGCTTAAAAAGCTCTCAAAGCCTTACAGAGTCTCGATAACCTTGGGAGCTCTTTAGAGCCTTAGAGTTATCATGTGAGCCCAGCAGGGCTATACAGGCTCTGTAAACCTCAGCTGAATCTATGTGGTGGTTCCGGAGGAAGTTCTCTATAGATTTATAAGGTCTGTCTAGCTTCGCTAGAGTAACAGAGTTGCAGGGTAGGCAGGAGCACCCCCACCCCCCCGTATATATATATCTAATGGGCGAACATTTTGACCCAAAAAAGCTTGTTAAGTTGATAAGGATTGCCCCCCCTCAAACAGGTCCGGAGAGTTGGTTTGCATTTGTTATGGATTTTTAAGCTATATAGAGTTATATAGTATAGGGGTTTAACAGGGCGACCTACAAGGGTCATTATACAGTTAAATTTTGATTCTGTCAAGCAAATTGATTGACAATATTAAATTTAACCTATATAATACACTTATGCAATTAACAACTAGAAACAAAAAAAACTTAACACCTAAACAGGAATTGTTTTTAGAAAACCTTATAGCAACAAAAGGCGACATACATGAGGCAGCCGAACTTGCTGGATATGCAGGGAACCCCTACCAAGTTATAAAAAGTTTAAAAGAAGAAATAATAGAGTTAGCCCATAATATCTTAGCAAAGGAAGCACCTAAAGCTGCTTTTAAGTTAGTAGAAATAATGACAGGCAATAAACCAATAGCTAATGTCAATACAAAACTACAAGCTGCACAGACCCTTTTAGATAGAGTAGGTGTAGTAAAACAAGAAAAACTTGATATAAACCATAATGTTCAGGGTGGTATATTTATATTACCTGAAAAAGAAATAATAGATGTAGAAGCAGAGGAAGTTAATGTCGAAGAAGAAAGACCCTAGATTAGAAAAAGCCGGAGTTAGTGGTTATAATAAACCCAAAAGAACTCCTAAGCACCCAACAAAATCACATGTAGTTGTGGCTAAAGAAGGCGACAAGATTAAACTTATTCGTTTTGGACAACAGGGTGTTAGAGGTGCTGGTAAAAATCCTAAAACAGCAAAGGATAAAGCTAGAAGAAAGTCTTATTACGCTAGACATAATGCACAAGATAAAAACCCTAGTAAGTTAAGTGCTAGATATTGGTCACATAAAGTAAAATGGTAAATAGAATATTAGAATGGTTAGGTTTTATCTGGGTTAGAAACAGAGACTCAAAAGGTCGTTATGTTCCAGATAAAAAGAAAACTAAGTTTAGAAATGAAGCATGGAAGCTTAAAAGAAAGTAATGCCTCAAATAAATAGCGAAGAACAACCAATAAAGTTTAAATCAGGTACAATAGCTGGTAAAGGTTCTAAACCTAGACCCGGAGTATATACAAAAAAGTATAGAGACAATTTCGATAAAATATTTGGAGGAAATAATGCCAAGAAAAGCAAAGAAGAAAAGTAAGTCTCGTGTTAATGAAGCTGGTAATTATACCAAGCCGACTATGCGTAAGAGGCTTTTCCAGAGGATTAAAGCCGGTTCTAAAGGTGGTAAACCCGGTCAGTGGTCAGCTAGAAAAGCCCAGCTTTTAGCAAGTGAATACAAAAAGAAAGGTGGAGGTTATAAATAATGCCACATTACACTAAAGATTTAAATAAAGTAGTAAAAGCTTTGCGTAAAGCTAGTAAGCTTCATGCTCAACAAGCTGATATATTAGATAAAATTAATAAGGACCAAAAGACTAGATATGGCACGAAAAAAACGAGACCCAAAAGTAGGAACAGGAAAAAAACCTAAAGGTAGTGATAGAAGACTATATACTGACGAAAATCCAAAAGATACAGTTAGTATAAAGTTCGCTACCCCAGCAGATGCTAGAGCAACTGTTGCTAAAGTAAAAAGAATAAGAAAACCTTATGCTCGTAAAATACAAATACTTACTGTTTTAGAACAACGAGCTAAAGTTGCAGGAAAACATGAACAAGCAAGAATAGCTAAAAAAGGCAAAGAAGCTATTAGAAAGAAACGAGGAAAAACTTAACTCGCTAAATTTAAGTTATAATTTTAAAAGAGGATAATATTATGCCACATAAACCGGGACATAAAAAAAGAAAATCTATGGCAAAAGGTAGAAAATCTATGGCTAAAGGTAGAAAATCTATGGCTAAAGGTAGAAAATCTTACGCAAAAGGTAGAAGAGTAACAAGAAGAAGATAATACTTGTAAAAAGTATTTTTTTCTATAATATGTGCTTATGTCATATTTAATGAGTAACATCCCACACTTTTGGTGTTGGGTTCGTAGGGAATTTACCCATAATCACATACAATATCATGGTGAGTTTATACATGCTTTAGCTATAGCAGTTAATACTATACCTGATAGGTCATTAAGCTTCCAAGTTGTTTTTACAGGCAATGAGGTTGATAGAGAAGATTGGAAAGAAGGCAACATTCATGGTGGTGCTATGTGGGCAAGAATGCCTATACAGGCTTTAGTTGCAGATATAGAAGTTGACGAATGGGCTTTACCAATGGAAAACCATTTAGTTCAACCTTGGGATTGTGAATCAAGAACACACTCTGTTGTAGTTTTAGATAGAACAAGTTCATCACCTTGGATTGCTAAAATAGATAATAATTTTTATAAAGCTAAATATCTATTTACTGTAGATTATACTGACGATGCTATAGCTGACGACCCAGCACAGCATAAACAAAGTCATGTATTATATATTACTGAGGATTGTCCTTGGAAAGGTAACTTAGTAGCTTTACCTAACAATAGAGTAAGAGTTACAAATCCTGCATTATGGGCAACAGGAGAGGGTCCTCCAGATTTTATACCTTCACAATGGTTACATTCAGCTGAAGGACACGAAAGTTATATGGACCCAGATATAACATTTAATAATTTATATAAAGATAATGGCAAAGGCAAAATCACAAAGAAGTCTAGATAGATGGACTAAACAAAAATGGAGAACTGCTAGTGGTAAAAAATCTAGTAAAACAGGTGAAGTTTATGCACCTGCTGCTACTATTAGAAAACTAAAATCAACTGCTGCTGGAAGAAAAAAACTAGCAGCTGCTAATAAAAAGAAAAGAGAAGCCACTAGGAGAGGTAAACAGTATGCTAAACATGGCTTACATAAAGGCAAAAAAAGATGATAAATTTACCCAAAGGGTATATCAAAAAGAAATCTTCTACAGTTCCTTTTGGTTATCAAACATCTGAAATTCATGGTTATCTAAAACCAATTCCTGAACAACAACAAATATTACAAAAATATATTAAATTAGTTTTAGAAGAAAAAGCTTCTTTACGAGAAGCAGCTGAAGCTATTTCATTAGAATCCGGTAGAAAAATAAGTCATGTTGGATTATCTAAAGTTATTAAAAAAGATTTATGGGAACTATTACCAGATGAATATGAAAAAGATGCCGAAGGCAGCTTTATTCTTAATGCTAAAGGTGAGCCTAAAAGAAAAACAGGTAGACCTAAAGGTGTAAAATCTAATTATAATTTTTCTAAAGAGCAAAGAAAAAAACAAAAACTAGCTAAAGATAAAAAAGAATTAGAAAAATTAAATAAAAAAGTAGCTTATAAAAAACAAAAATTACAGAGAGAATCTAAAATTTTAGATGCTGTAACAAATAATAAGGCTAATAAAGTTTTAACAGAAGAAGAGATTCATAATAATAATCTTATAAAAGATGCTAATGTTTTGTTTCATCCTAATGAAGGTCCTCAAACTTCTTTTTTAGCAGCAGATGAAAAAGATGTTCTTTATGGTGGAGCTGCTGGAGGTGGTAAAAGTTTTGCCATGCTCATTGACCCTTTAAGATATTGCCACAAAAAAGCACATAGAGCTTTAATTCTTAGAAGGTCTATGCCAGAACTAAGAGAACTAATAGATAAATCAAGAGAAATATATCCTCAAGCTTTTCCGGGTGCTAAATTTAGAGAAGTAGAAAAAGTATGGACTTTTCCTTCAGGTGCTAAAATAGAATTTGGTTTCTTAGAAAAAGACGCAGATGTTTATAGATATCAAGGACAAGCATACTCGTGGATTGGTTTTGATGAAATAACTCACTTACCTACAGAATTTGGTTGGAATTACTTAGCTTCTAGACTTAGAACAACAGACTCTACTATAAAAACATATTTGCGTTGTACAGCAAACCCCGGAGGAGTAGGTGCTCATTGGGTTAAAAAAAGATATGTAGACCCTGTAGAAAATAATAAATCATTTGTAGGCACAGATGGTTTAACTAGAAAATTTATACCTGCTAAATTATCTGACAACCCTTACTTAGCTAAAGATGGTGTTTATGAAAAAATGCTTGAATCTTTACCACCTACACAAAGAAAACAACTACTTGAAGGTAACTGGGATGTATCAGAAGGAGCTGCATTTGCAGAGTTTGATTTAGATATACATGTCGTTGAACCTTTTGAACCTCCTTTTCATTGGGAAAGACTAAAAGGCATAGACTATGGTTATGCATCAGAATCTTGTTGTTTATGGGGTTTTGTAGATAGAGATGATGGTACTTTAGTGATATACAGGGAATTGTATCAAAAAGGCTTGACAGGAGAGGAATTAGGCTCTATAATAGCAGATATGGAAAAAGAGGACCCTTTTTCTGTGCCGGGTGTTTTAGATACAGCAGCTTGGGCAAAAACAGGGTCAACTGGTCCTACTGTAGGTGAAGCTCTGCAAAAGATGGGTCATAAACTTAGACGAGCAGATAAAAATAGAGTACAAGGAAAAGTACAAATACACGAATATTTAAAAGTTCAACAGAATGGAAGACCAAAACTACAAATATTTAATACTTGTAGAAATTTAATTAGAGAGTTACAAAGTATACCTCTAGCTAAAAATAATTCTGAAGATGTTGATACTCACGCATCAGACCACGCTTATGATGCTTTGCGTTATATGATTATGAGTAGACCTTCAGTGTATGGAACATACGAAAGATTAAGAGATATAAAAAAGTTTGTTCCATCTGATTCAACATTTGGATATTAAATATGGCTGAGGAAAAAGACAATTCATTTTTAACTGCAAACGAAATCTATCAAGATGTAGAAGGTGAAGCAGGAAAAAATTTAAATTTAATAGAAGACCAAAAATTAAACTTAGTTGGTTTAATACAAAGTCGTTATGCTTTAGCAGAAGAAGCTAGAGACTCAGATGAGACAAGATGGCTAGAAGCTTATGAAAACTATAGAGGTCTCTATGGTAAAAGAGTTAAATTTAGAGAATCAGAAAAATCTAGAGTTTTTGTTAAAGTTACAAAGACAAAAGTATTAGCTGCTTTTGGTCAATTAGTAGATGTTCTTTTTGGCACTGGTAAGTTTCCTATAGGTATTAGTGAAACTAAAATACCTGAAGGTGAAAAAGAAAATGCTTACTTAGATGTTCAAAATCCACAACCCGGTCTTGAAATGTCTGAACCACAAGACATGTTACCAGACAATATTGGTAATCAAATAGGTGGACCTTTTGATGTTGGATATCGAGGAGATGGCAGAGTTTTAAAACCCGGAGCTACTTTTGGTGATGGAGTTTTTGAAAATGAAGAACAATCTATAGTAGAACAAGCAGAAAACTTAGGTATATTACAAGAAGGATTAAGTGCTAATCCACAAACACCTGAGTTATCTCCAGCACAAAAAGCTGCGAGAAAGATGGAAAAATTAATCCATGACCAAATAGAAGAATCAAATGGTTCTTCAGAAATAAGAAGTGCTTTATTAGAATCAGCACTTTTAGGAACAGGAATTATTAAGGGACCTTTTAATTTCAACAAAACTCTTAATAATTGGCAAATGATAGGTGGTGAGAGACAATACTCACCAGTACAAGTTAGAGTACCTAGAATAGAATTTGTTAGCTGTTGGGATTTTTACCCAGAACCCGGAGCAACAAATGTAGAAGAATGTGAATATGTAGTACATAGACACAAACTGAATACTTCACAACTTAGGGCATTAAAAAATATGCCTTACTTTGATAAAGAAGCTATTAGAGAATGTATTCAAGATGGACCTAACTATGTTGAAAAAGACTTTGAAAGTCAGTTGAGAGAAGATTATGATACTGACGAAGCATACGCAAATTCATTTGAAGTCTTAGAATATTGGGGGATTATGGATGCTAAGTATGCCGAAGAAGTAGGTATAGAATTAGCAGACGAAATTGATGAGCTTGATGAAGTGCAGATTAATGCATGGATTTGTGGTGATAAGTTACTAAGAGCAGTAATAAATCCATTTACACCATATAGAATACCTTATCATGCTTTTCCTTACGAAAGAAACCCATATAATTTCTTTGGTATAGGAGTTGCTGAGAATATGAATGATTCTCAACAAATTATGAATGGTCATGCTAGAATGGCTATTGATAACTTAGCATTGTCAGGTTCTTTGGTATTTGATGTTGATGAATCAGCATTAGTAGGTGGACAAAATATGGAAATATATCCGGGTAAAATTTTCAGAAGACAAGCTGGAATGCCGGGACAATCTATATATGGATTGAAGTTTCCTAATACTGCACCTGAAAACATGATGATGTTTGATAGGTTTAGACAACTTGCTGACGAACAAACTGGTATACCAAGTTATTCACATGGTCAAACAGGAGTTCAAAGTATGACAAGAACTGCCTCTGGTATGTCTATGTTACTTGGAGCAGCAAGTTTAAATATCAAAACAGTTGTTAAGAATCTTGACGACTTTTTGTTAAAACCTTTAGGAGAATCATATTTCGCATGGAATATGCAATTCTTTGAAGGTAACTTAGATGTACAAGGTGATTTAGAAGTCAAAGCAACAGGTACTAATAGCTTGATGCAGAAAGAAGTTAGAAGTCAAAGACTGACAATGTTCTTACAAACTGCACAAAACCCAACTATTGCACCATTTGTTAAGATTTCTAAATTGGTCAGTGAACTTGCTTATAGCTTAGATTTAGACCCTGATGAGATTTTAAATGACCCTGAAGAAGCAGCTATAATGGCACAAATAATAGGAATGCAAAATGCTAGACAAGAAATTAGCGAAGAAGCTGAATCCCTTGGTCAACAACAAGGACCTATGGGAAGCAATGTTGGAGCACCTCAACAACCTCAAGAGCTTGGACCTACAGGCACTGGTGGTGGCAACATCGGAACCGGAAATGCTCCGGTTGCAGGGGAAGATGCGTTTAGTGGTACACTTAGAGCAGCTCAAGGAGCAGGTGAAGGAAGCCCTGAATAGAAAGGAAGAAAAATGAGTAAATTAGCAGGATTAATAAGTAAATTAGGTTTAAAAAGTTTAGGTAAAGAAGCAGGTGAAAGAGTTCCTGACTTTGCAAAATTTATAACAAGTGATGTTAGTGAAGCATTAGATAGCAGAGCTTTACAAAGACTTCAAAGACAATTAGACCCTACAGGAAGCTCTGATGATGCTTTGCGTGGTTTTTATAGTTTTAGAGACGCTAGTGAAGATTTGCGTGATGCATTAGGTAAAAGTCCTATTGAAGCTAAACAAATTGAAAAAGAAGTTAGAAGAAATTTAGCAGCAAGTGGTTTTAATAAAGATGAAATTGATTTTATTTTTGAAAGTTATAAAAAATATGATGTAGAGCTTTCAAAATTAGTAGATTCAGATGCTTTAGTACCTGCTAATGAAGGTGGTCCTATAGGACTATTAGCAGATGAAATGTCTAGAATGGGTTACAGTAATGGTGATAAAGTTTCAAAACCAGACTTTTTAGATTTAGATGGTGATGGTGATAAAGAAGAACCTATGAAAGAAGCTGCTAAAGATAGAAAAGAAATGAGAGTGGGTGGCGACCCAATGGCAGAACTAAGAGCTATGTATGAAGATGGTGGTGAAAGTAAAATGCTACCTGATGAAAAAATGGAAGAACAATTTGTAGACTTTGTGATAGATGAAGCTCTATCCGAACAAGAAGAGTCTATATTAATGGAACAACTGGAAGCTAATCCTGAGTTGAGTATGATATTCGACAAAGTGATTGAAAAAGCTTCAGAGTTTACTGGAGCCGGAGAAGTCGATGGACCCGGCACTGGGACCTCTGATTCGATACCTGCAAGGTTATCGGATGGAGAATTTGTCTTTACAGCAAAGGCAGTAAAACAACTTGGTGTTGATAATCTAAATAAAATGATGGATGATGCCGAGGCTGCTTTCGATGCTGGGGAAGATAGAGAAAAAATGCAAGAAGGAGGTCTTCAAGAAATGTCAATGGACATGGAAAGAGACATGCCTAATAAAAAAGAAGTTGAAGTAACTTATAATGTTAATCGACCTGAAACTGTTTCTACAGTGCAACCACTGTTAGCAAGAGAAGAGGAAGAGGACCTTATAACTCAAGAACTTAAAAAAGGCATGTTAGGACCTTCTAATATGCGTTAAATTTAACCGAAAGGCGACCTTTACAAGACAAGCCCTGCATGTACAGCAGCTACCTTGAAAGATTGTTAAAGCACTTAATAGGAGAATAAGATGGCTAAAAAAGAAGAAAAAGCTAACCCATATAATTTAAAAAAAAGTTGGCACAATGTAGAAGATAAACAATTTGTTTCATCTGACTCAATGTACTTTCCAGACCCCGAAAGTAATAATGTAGAAGAAAATGTTGAAGAGGGGGTAAATGAAGAACAACAAGTTCAAGAAGATTCAAAACAACCCTACAAGCGACCCAACTATAAAAAAAGATATGACGACTTAAAAAAGCATTACGATAGTAAGCTTAGTGAGTTTAAACAGAGAGAGCTTGAACTTATAGAACAAGCACAACAAGGTCAGGTAAAATATACCCCACCTAAATCTCAAGAAGAACTTAATGAGTTTAAAGAAAAATATCCTGATGTTTATAATGTAGTAGAAACTGTTGCTAGTATGCAAAGCGAAAGCAGAGCAAAAAGTTTAGAAGAAAAAGTAAAACTTCTACAACAAAGAGAGCAAGAGTATGTAAGACTAGATGCTGAGAAAGCTCTACGAGCTAATCATCCTGATTTTGATGATATCAGAAATAGTGATGATTTTCATAATTGGGCTAAATCTCAACCTGAGTCAATTCAAAACTGGATATACAGTAATGCAAGTGACCCAGATTCAGCTAGTCGAGCACTAGATTTATTTAAGTCTGACATGGGAGTTAATAGTAATAAAAAAGAGCCATCAAGAGGCTCTAAATCTAAAACTTCAGCTGCCGATATGGTGTCTACTAAGACAACTAATGTCGAGCCAAAAGAAGCAAAGATTTGGACACAAAAGGAGATTCTTTCATTATCTCCAGAAGAGTTCGATAGACTTGAAAAAGAAATCGACAAAGCTTGGGATGAAGGAAGAATTAATTAGATTAACTTAATTTTTAACCCAAAGGAGGGACGAAAAAATGGCACAGTATTTTGAACCTAGTCCAGATACAAATGCAAACTTCGGTAACTCTGTGAGTGGTCAGGCTAATAGTTTCTTTTTACCTCAAATTTATTCTGCTAAAGTATTAAACTTTTTCAGAAAGGCGAGTGTAGCAGAAGCTATTACAAATACCGATTACTCCGGAGAAATTTCAAACTTTGGTGACTCTGTACTAATTATCAAAGAACCTGAAATTAGTGTTTCAGATTACACCAGAGGAAGTGACCCTAGTGCAACAAAATTAACAGACCAAGAAACATCTTTGGTTGTTGATTCAGCAAAAGCTTTTAAATTCATCGTAGATGATATTGAAAGCAAAATGTCACATGTTAACTTTAAAGAGGTGGCAACATCATCAGCAGCTTATGCTCTAAGAGATTCTTTTGACTCAGCAGTATTAGCATCAATGTTTAGTGGTGTTTCATCTTCAAGCCCAGACCACATTTTAGGTGCAGATGCAGCAGCAGCTACACAAACAATGGGTCAGCATCAAGGTGGTTCTAATTCTATCGACCTTACAGGTTCTGATGGAACAGGAACAGACCCATTAGATGTTATGGCTTTCATGGCTAGATTACTTGACGAGCAAAATGTACCTGAAGAAGGTAGATGGTTTGTTGCTCCTCCAAGTTTTTATGAGCAACTATCTCAATCTGGCTCTAAGTTACTAAGTGTTGACTTTAACGCAGGTCAAGGTTCTATTAGAAATGGTTTAGTTTCTAGTGGAATGTTAAGAGGCTTTAATATGTACAAATCTAAT
>Ga0209348_1000411_pt1 | contig 22950 bp, 23 predicted proteins | sample ETNvirenome_2_30_FD_184065 | JGI IMG/M metagenome (GOLD analysis project Ga0209348, IMG submission 184065) | Marine viral communities from the Pacific Ocean - ETNP_2_30 (SPAdes) (version 2) | ecosystem: Environmental > Aquatic > Marine > Oceanic | place: Pacific Ocean | collected 2013-06-22
GGATCTGGGGTTTGTCGACGCGACCGCGTTTGTGGTATTGGGATTTTGTGAGGGATCTCCAGACGTTTATGTGGTCCATACGGAAAAGAGTTCGGGCTATACGACAGAAGACATTGCGCGGAAAATCCACCAGTTGAATGACCGATACGATGCGGTGAGGATCGTCGCAGACAGTGGAGGATTGGGAAAGATGATTGTCGAGGAATTGAACAAGCGTTATGAGTTGAATGTCTGGCCTGCAGAGAAGTCTAAGAAATTGGACCATATTCAGTTGATCAATAGTGATTTTGAGAATGGGCGTTTGTTGGTGGAGGACACGGTTTCTACAGAGGCGCTGCGAGATGAGTTGAGCTTGTTGGAATGGAACCTGGAGGAGAAGGAAAAGGGAAGGTACATCGAGAGAGATGACCTAGACAATCACTTGACCGACGCGCTGCTTTATGGGTGGCGTGAGTGTATGCATTACCTACATAGGTCCACAAAACCGGAACCGTTGATTGGAAGTGATGCCTATTATGAAAAGATAGAAAACGAGATGGAGCAGGACATTCTGCGTGAGGCAGATGGTCCAGAGGTGGAGTGGTATGACATTGATGAACCTATCATGTGGAATTGATATGCCTGGAAAACCTGGACTTTATTCAAACATTCACAAAAAGAGAAAACGGATCAAGGCTCAGAAAGCTGCCGGTAAGACACCGGAGAAGATGCGGAAAGTAGGAAGCAAGGGCGCTCCTACGGCTGCTGCTTTCAAGGCCAGCGCCAAGACTGCCAAACGTCCTAAGAAGAAAAAATAATGGCACTGTATCAAGGCAAAAAGGTGACGTTGAACAAGCCGATACGGACACCTGGAGAAAGTAAGAAGTTCAAGGTTTATGTGAAGGATGGATCAAAGACCAAGGTTGTTCGATATGGAGATCCTAACATGAAGATTCGACGCAGCAATCCTGGGGCAAAGGCCAGTTTTCGTGCAAGGCACAATTGTTCCAACCCTGGACCGCGTACCAAGGCAAGGTACTGGTCCTGCAAAAATTGGTGATCTGAAATGGCAAAGAGGCAGCAGGAACGATACCGGAGGATGAAGGTCACGAAGCCTCGTGATGTATCTGCAAAAGCAATTGGGAAATCACTGGTTTCAGGATCTCTTGGAATGGGAGGTGATCTTGCTCAGATGGCAATGATGGCTCAGCCTGGAGCAATGATGTCACCGACGGTCAGAGAGGCTGCAGATAAGATGCCTTTGACAAGTGAGAAGATTGCATCGAGCATGGGTGTTGACACAGAGTCACCAGAGTTTCTGGCAGGCAGCATGATGTCGCCTGGACCTCCAGGTTCTAGTGCAGTCAAGTTGGCTAAAGCAGGAACGGTTGCAAAAAACCTTGTTGGTGCAATACCGGTTGCTGGTGCGTTGAAGAAAGCAAAGACGCCTGCAGTTCCAATTGGTGACCGCAAAATTGTATCAACAAGATTTCCAACTGCAGTAAAGGCAGAAGAAGATCCGGTCCAAGAACTTTTGATTGTTGACTTTGACACGTTGCTGCGAGATCCAGATCAGTTTAAGCACAACATTAAAGTTGTGGAGCCTTATCCCAATATAAAGCTCAAAGGGACACCGGCACAAAAAGGCGAGATGTTTATTGATCACATCAAGGACAATCTTATTTTTCTTCATGACCAAGTTCCTGAAGCAACACGAGTACGTTCTAAACTTTGGTATGATGGTGCCAACAAGATTGCAAATGATTTTGGGACACGATACGAGCGTCCACCGGAGCAGATTGCAGGAGTTTTTGCAGTGTTGTCTCCACAAATGGATTGGTTCAAAAATGTTTCATTGGGAGAACGTGTCATTGAGATTGTTACAAAACGCGCAGATGAACGATGGGATGATGCCATGGAAGTCACTGCGCAGCGTATTTATGGAGAACCAAAATATGCAAAAAATATTGAATCAATTAGAGGCAAAACACTTAATGAGTTGGATGACCCAATAGACAAGGCAATTTGGCTACGCACCTATGATGAAACGTATCTTCCACGCGAACATCGTGTTGTAACTCCAGAAGGAGAATTTGCTGATGTACGAATGACAGACAAAGGTGAAAATGCCAAAACTGGTTGGGGATCAAATCGTGAAATTGCAAAGGCAATCTCTGTCATGGAAGACGGTAGCATGGCAAACATCACAAAGCAGCTCGGAGGTCAACACAAGGTCCGCAATTTTTTTAACAATATAATTGACCCGAATGGTGATCATGAGTCTGTAACCATTGACACTCATGCAGTAGCTGCAGGACTATTCAGGCCATTGTCAGGTAAATCAACTGAGGTTTCGCACAATCTTGCAACATCAGTAAAAGGTATGTTGAATCCTAAAAATTCTAGTTTCACAGGGATTAAAGGAACCTACGGAATGTTTGCAGAAGCTTATAGACGAGCAGCCAAGGAACGTGGTATATTACCAAGAGAAATGCAGTCTATCACATGGGAAGCAATTCGTGGTCTGTATCCATCTGGGTACAAAAATGCTGCCAACCAGAAATTTATTGATGACGTTTGGGCAAAGCATAAAAAAGGTAAGATCACAATTGATGAAGCAAGACAGCAGGCAATAGATCATGCAGGAGGAATCAATGCGCCAGAGTGGGAATGAAGACGACATTGTAATTGAATCAATGCGGAAAAAAGGCATTGAGATCACAAGAGAAAACTATTTAGAGTATATTTTTCCAGAAGGAGTTCCAGAAGACTATGGTGCCGAGCTGGAAGCAGAAATGCCTGAACAGTTGAGAGAACAATGATCAGACCATCTATTGCTCAGATCAAAGACTTGACAGATTATTTCAAGTCACACAAAGTAAAGACGTTCAAAGGTTTAGGCATCGAACTTGAGTTTGATACACAAGACTATTCCGCAATGATTCCAGAGAACACACAGGAATCCGCGATCACTGAAGAGCAACTAAGATTCTTCAGTTCTGATCCGGATGTACTGGCACGAAGCTGACACACCACAAATCTGCGACCATGTTGTTGATTTAGTCAACAAGCTTTCGCAGGACCATCAAGAACGAATCGATGCGAATCTGGATTTCATGCGGATGTATGGAAACCGGAACTACTCGCAACTAGGCACCTCGTCTTCCTTGTTTAAGGGTTCTCAGGCCGGTTTAAGGCGTGACCCTAACATGATGCGCTTGAACGTAGCGCAGTCCCAGGTTGACACAATCACTTCCAAGATAGGCAGGAACAAACCTCGGCCTTTGTATCTGACAAGGCAGGGAGATTATATGCTGCGTCGAAAAGCCAAGAGACTTGGCGACTCGATGGAGGGTTTGTTTCTTCAGCAGAAATTATACGACTTGATGCCTCGTGTCTTTTCAGATGCGTGCGTCATGGACCTTGGTGTTCTCAAAGTTTTCCGGTCTGGTGATTCCCTGAAAGTTGAACGGTGCTTCACGAACCATCTGTTTTGGGACATGGACGAAGCACTCTATGCAGAACCGCGCAGCCTTTTCCAAAGGATGGAAACCCACAAGGCAGCATTGCTTCATCAGTTTCCAGAAAAATCACAGGCAATTGAGCAGGCGACCCTAGACACGAATTATGGTCCTGAGACAGAGGATGAAGTGCAGATGGTCACTTGTTTTGAAGCATGGCATTTGCCGACTGCAGAAGATTCCAATGATGGGAGACATGTCATCTGCATCGATGGTGCAACACTTCTAGATGAAGAATGGACCTATGACCGGTTTCCGTTTGTATTCCTAAGATGGTCGGATGCACCTCTCGGTTTCTCTGGAGTTTCACTTGTGGAGCAGCTTGAGCCAGTGCAGCGTGAAATCAATCAGCTCTTGATTCGGATTCAGCAGTCAATGGCGCTGATGTCGTCGCCTTATTTTTTTGTACCAATAGGATCAAAGGTTTCTCCCAATCATTTACGGAATGCACCTGGAACCATCCTGCAGTATGCAGGCGCTCAACCTCCGGTTGCGTATGTTCCCCAAGCAATGTCTGGCGAAGTATACAACCATCTAGACCGTTTACTTCAACGAGCTTACGAGATCAGTGGGATCAGTGAGTTATCCGCCACCGGTAGGAAACCTAGCGGACTCGATTCAGGCGTTGCTTTGAGAATCTACACAGATATTGAATCAGAACGGCATCAGCTTACTGCACAGCGTTACGAGCAGGCATTTATGGACTGTGCATCCTGGTTCATGGATTGGGCGGAAGAAATAATCGATGACGGTGGAAACATGGTTGTCAGAACCATGCAGAAGAAAGGGTTTGATGTCACAACTTTCAAAGACATCAGAATGGCACAGGATGATTACGAACTGACTGCCTTTCCTATTTCGCTGCTGCCATCAACACCAGCAGGACGAATTCAAACGACTCAGGAACTGATCAACATGGGAGTCATTACTGAGCGCGAACAGATTACAAAACTCTTGGATTATCCAGACCTTGCAAGTGTCACCCACTGGCATGAAACGGCAGAGAATGATGTCGAGTGGAGGATTTCCAAGATCCTTGATGATTCAGAATATGTGTCACCAGATCCGTTGATGAATCTGGAACTGGCACGATCACGAATGCAACTCGCATATCTAGAAGCATTACAGCAAGACGTTGAACAGGAAAAGCTGGATATGATGCTGGATTTCATCACTGAGGCGCAGGCTATGATAGAACAGGCCATGCAGGCAGCAGCGCCTGGACCACTGGCAACGGAAGCAGCGCAGATGACCGGATCAGCAGAAGCTATGGCGCAAGAACCTCCATTGGAACTTCCGCCAGAGATGAACACCGCGCCTCCTAGCGAGACGCTGCCAAGTTGACGGACAGGAGATTACTAACAATGAAGAGAAGGAATCTCCATGTCAGAGGAAATAGCCGAGACAGTAGAAGCAGAAGCAGAAGTACAAGCAAATGAAGAAGTAGAAGCAGAACCAATCGACGTCAATGCATTAGCAGACGAGCGCCTAGAGGCAGAATCTCAAAGGCAGCTCCAGGCATTTATGCAGGACCATGGATTGGAAGCACCAGAAGAAACAACGGAAGAAGATGTACAAGAAACACGGCAAGAAGAAGAAAAAGAAGTAGCACAGGCAGAACCTGAAGCACCTCTTGAACTAGAGGAAAATAGCGACGCTGAAGAACAAGTCTCAGAAACGACACCGGTCAGTAAATCATTTGTTCAGATAGCAAAACGTGAAAGAGAAATTTACAGACGTCAGCAGGAAATAAAGCAGAAAGAGGCGGAACTAAAGAGATATGAAGACATTGAACAATCCGTCAAACAGGGAGATCATCTCTCAGCCCTTGAGAAACTCGGTGGATCGTATCAGTCCGCTACCGATCAGGTACTCGGTCGCGAGCCTGAAAGTCCACAACAAGCGGACCTTGCAGCAAGGGTCGAGAAACTTGAAACTGAGAAAGCGACCCTAGAGGCAAACCAGAAAGTCGCAGACTACGTCGGACGCCTCAAGCAAGTCGCAGAGTCTAGAGATGAATATGGCCTCACCGCATCTATGTGGGAAGAGGCGCAGGATATAGCACTGGAAACGGCATCGCAGTACGCAAGCCAGACCGGTCAAATGCTCAAAGATGAGCAGCTTTTGGAAATGGTGGAAAATTACTACCTGACTGAAGGCGAAAAGCTTATGAAACACCCTCGCTTCGCTGCGAGGTTTACAGCGCCTGCTGTCGCTGAAGAAAAGCCTACCACACAGCAATCAGTCCAGAGAACGAGAAGTCGGACGCTTAGTTCAAGCACTTCACGCTCGGCACCAGCAAAGCCGACGCGACCTCTGACCCAGGAAGAACGCCTGGAAAGAGCAGCGTCAGTTTTAAAGGCGAGGATGCGTGATTAACATCCGAATTTTTAAAAGGTTCTTATGGCTGAAGCAACACCAGCAACAACGATGACGGCGTGGGATGACGCCCTAAAACAATATTATCTCGATAAAAAACCTATGGATGTCGCTTATGGCGACCATCCTTTTCTGCAAATGATTCCTAAGAACACTAGGTTTCGCGGGAAAAATATGCCGTTACCTATTTTATATGCAAGACCTCAAGGACGGTCTGCTACTTTTGCAACGGCACAGTCAAATGCAACTTCCTCAAGTCTCGGAGAATTTCTTCTGACTCGTGTGAAGAACTACGCAGTCGTCACCGTCGATGGCGAAACCATCGAGGCATCTAAAGGAAACGAATATAGTTTTTTAGAGGCCTTAACGACTGAAACAGACATGGGTTTGAAGACTCTTGGAGATACACTTTCCAGGCAGATGTTTCGATCTCAATCTGGATCTATTGGAGTCGTAGGTGCTACGCCTGCTGCCAATACCAATCTGGATCTTGCAACCGATGCCGATTCCCTAAATTTCGAGGTTGGAATGAAGGTGATCTTTACGGATGCAACCGACACTGGCTCAACACGAGACTCGTCAAAAGCTTTGACGGTTGCTGCAGTAAATAGAATGGCTGCATCAAACCAGATCACATTGACTGCAAACCTGAACAGTGTCACAGGCGTTGCCTCTGGTGACTTCATTGTTCCAGAAGGTGACCTTGTAACACCAGGAACCTACCTCTGCATGGCTGGACTCCAAGATTGGATTCCTGCTTCTGCTCCAGGTGCAACTGCCTTTTTTGGTCAGGACCGGACCTCAGACGTCACTAGACTTGGCGGACAGAGAGTTGCGTTTGATACGACCTTAAAGCAGACAATCCTTGAAGCTGCAATGACGGTTGGTCGCGAAGGCGGAAAACCAGATGTTTGTTTCCTCTCTTACGAAGATTGGGCGACTCTGGAATTAGCCCTTGACGCACAAGTTTCTGGTGCAAGACAACCTGGGCCAGCTCAGAATTTTGGTTTCAGAACTCTGCAATTAATTGGTCCTCACGGTCCAATCGATGTTGTACCGGACAAAGACTGTCCTACTGGAACTGGTTACTTGCTGCAACTGGATACCTGGGCGCTTTACTCCATGGGAGATGCCGTTCAAATTTTGTCGCACGATGGGCAGCGCATGTTGCGCCAGAATGGCTATGACGGTGTTGAAATCCGAATGGGTGGATACTACCAGATGGGATGTCGCGCTCCTGGTTATAACTGCTACTTTGCTACTGCATAATTATGAAGGGCGCTAAAGAAGCAGCCATGATCATCCTTGGTTCCAAACCTAAGTCTGGCGACTCCGGTCGTCAAGACTCAGGTGCGGATGAGGAAAGCATGGACGAGGAGGAAATGGAATATTCCGACGATCAACTGACGATGGCAAGTGAACTTCGCAGCGCCTTAGATGGCGGAAGTGACACAGACATCTTGAGTGCGATTCATGGAATCATGATGTCCTACGAAGATTATTGATGACTGATTACGTTGCTTTGAATGATCTTAGGTTGAAGGCGCGTCAGCGTTCAGACCAAGTGAATTCTCAGTTTGTCACAGACAGCGAACTGGACGGTTATGTCAATAACTCATACTCGGAGCTTTACGATATTATTGTGAGCCGATATGACGATGATTATTTCCTGACAAGTTATGCGCTAACGGTGACTAGCGGAACAGCATCGTATGATCTTCCAAGTGATTTTTATAAAGCAAGAGGCGTGGATCTCGTTATTTCAACTAATGAATCTACGCCTTTGCAACGTTACGTTTTTGCAGACAGAACAAGAGACTCACTTGTCAGGTATGCAAGAGACGTCAAGTATCGAATACAAGGCAACAAAATTCATTTTGCGCCTGCACCAGACAGCAATACTGCAACTTTGTGGTACATACCAAAACCTAGAAAACTGCAGTCTGCGACTCCATCAGTTGTTTCACGCGGTAGCACAACAACATATACGGTGCCTTACACGCATTCGTTTGCAGTAGGTGACAGGCTTAATTTAGTAGATTTTATAAATACTGGATACAACGTCGAGCAGACGGTTACTGCAGTGACTTCTGTCACAGTTGTGACTGATCTAGATTCGACAGGATTGGCAGACCCTACGACCATTGGAACACTTAACAGCATGGTTGATTTGTTCAATGCAGGATGGCAGGAATACATCGAATTGGATTCTGCAATCAAATGCCTTGTCAAAGGTGAGGAAGATCCGACGGCAATGTTGGTTTTGAAAGGGCAACTGCGTGACCGCATTTTTGATATGTCAGAAACACGAGACTCAGGAGAACCTCCGAGAGTCACGAATGTCGCAAGTTATGAATCTTATTTTTTGTACTGATGAGCAGACCAAATTTCACAGAAATACAAGCCAAAGAAGACTCAGTGAACAGGCTGCAAAAGAACATCAAGACGGCACTGTCACCAATATTGTCTCTGCCTTTTTCTGCAGGCGTCCACAAGACTGAGGTTTCAATTGGAACGTCTGACACGATTGTTGATCATGGCCTGGATAGGAATCTCGTTGGTTATTTTGTGACAAAACAAAATGCAGACACAAATGTTTTTGTGTCAACAACTTCAAACACGCTGCCGACTCGTCAGGTGATCCTGAAAGCAGGAAGTGCAGTGACTGCCGACCTCTTTTTCTTTTAAGACATGACTGCTGGAACGAATATTACCGACATCATAAAAAGTACGGTCAGTGTCACAGCAGGACCGACCTGGGCGACCAATCTAAACACGTCGATTGATGCCATTGATAATCACGATCATACATCAAACAAAGGCGTCCGAATAACTCCTGCAGCCATGAATATCAATGCTGCCCTGGAGTTCAACGGAAACAATGCATTGGAGCTGAAGCAAGTCGCACTTGAGAATCAAAGCAGCCAACCGACTGACCAAAGCCGGTCTTTATATGCTTTCGGTGGAGAACTTTATTATCGAGATCCAAGTGGTAACCAAGTGCAGATCACTACTGGCGGATCTGTAAATGCTGGTGGATCGATCTCAAATTTAGGCAGTCCTGCTGCAGCAAACTATGTTTCGGCCCAAGATCTTTTCACATGGTTTCATAATCAGAGTGGAAACGAATACGCCAAGATGGCGTTTAGTGACGTCCTGCTTTACAAGTACAGTTCTGATGGAAGTGGGACAACTGATTACGTCTCACTAAAATACACGGCAACCGGAAACACGAGTGTTATTACATTTCCAAATGAAACTGGTACTGCATTAACAACATCAACCTCATACGCAGGCGGAAACCTTTCCATCACCGCATCTGCCGGTCAGATCGATTTGAGTGCTTCATCAACGCTTGATCTGGCAACCTCTGCAGCAAATTCCAACATCACTTTATCACCTCATGGAACTGGTGAAGTTGTTATTGGAAACGGTGGAGCAACCGGCAAACTTTCTAGCAGCGGAAATTTTGATCTTGTTCTAGAAACCGGTAACTCGACAACCGGAAACATCACTCTGACTGATGGTGCAGATGGTGATATCACACTGACACCAAACGGCACCGGAGTTGTTGCAGTAGGGACCAAGCTCAAGGTCACAGGAAACGAAATCCTAGCATCAGATGGTGGAACTGCCATCACGATGGACACCAGTGACAACGTCACAATTGGAGGCGATTTGACGGTGACCGGCAACGACATCAAGTCTTCTGGCGCAACCGTTATGACCATGAGTGGTGCAAATATGACTTTTGCAGGCACGGTAACTTTAAATGCAAACCCGTCTGCCAATCTTCAGGCAGCAACTAAACAATACACTGATTCACAGGCAATTGTGTTTGCCATAGCCTTGGGCTGACTTATGAGTTCATTTTTAAGATTTGAAGCAACATCTGCAGGGACCATTTACACTGCAGATTCTACCGACGTTATTATTGGAATCCTTGTCAGTTGCACACATGCGACCACTACGGCAAAGGTGGATTTGACTCTTTCAGGAACATCACTGGCTACAGACTTAGAGATTCCACCAGGTGGGTCCGTTGAGTTAGTGCAGGGCAAACTGGTTGCCCAAAGTGGAGATGCACTGGTCCTGGCAGTTGATGCAGGAACCGTTGCAGTCTATGTCTCAGTACTTGATTCAGCATCATAGGAGATAATATGAAAAGGACAGGAGCAGGAGCATTTGAATCGGGTCAACCGATTGCTGCGAAAGGTGATAAGTTTGGAGTCACAGGACACGTAAGTTCTGTGTTCTCAGGAGTGCTAAGAAACCCCTCTACAGTGAACAGTGCCGTTGTGATTTCCGCAGATGAGAACTGTGTGGTAGCAGGACCACTCACCATAGGTAGTGCAGGAACTCTTACTGTAAATGGAACTCTGGTGATCGTATGAGTGTAGTAACTAAAGACACAATTCAGCCTTCTTCTGGTCAAGCATTAACGATTAAAGACGAGGGTGGTACTGCGAGTATTACTGTTCAAACGGATGGTGATTTAACACTAGCAGAAAATGCTTATTTAGGATCTGGTAAAGGTATTTACTTTGATGGACAAACGACTTCAGCAAATTTTTTAGACGATTACGAAGAAGGCACTTGGACAGTCGCAAGTCCTGCAGGAAATACTGATACACAAACTGGGATTTATACAAAAATTGGCAGAGTGGTAATATGTAATATTTATTTTAAATTTTCATCTACTGATAATGATACCACCCAAGTAACTGTAAATTTACCCTTCACAGTAGGTCATGTGGTAGGAGAAACCCTTTCTTCATCTGGGGCTATATCATATTGGAGTGCGTTAAATGGTTCTCGTACATCTATGGGGATTTTAGCTCTTAATGGGGAAGCAAATGCTCTATTGACTCATTCAGTTTCAAATACAAATAATGATTTCATGCTTGCAAATACGATGAATGCAGCGTTTAAATTTGTCGCTTCAATAACATATTTCGTAGCGTAAGCGGAGACTAATACGCCACGACATATCTAATAAATTTTGTAAAAAAAATGGGACTTACTAAACAAACAATTACAGATAAAATTGAGTCTGTACGAGTACAAGATCATTACTATATTCAGGTGAGAGAAAAAATTTCTGTAATGGAAAATGAATCTGAATTATCTTCTAGTTTTCACCGATACGTTCTGAATCCAGATCACGATGTTTCCAAAATAACTGATGATGTAGTTAAAGATCAGTTTGAAGCAGTAATGACTCAGGAAGTTAAAGATAATTACGCTAAGTTTTTGAAAGAACGAGAAGATAGGTTCTTGAAAGAACAAGCAGAACGGAATAAAGGATCATGAGTTCTCAAATAAAAGCTGATTTAATTAAAGATAAATCTGGCACTAAAACACTAGCTACTTTGTCATCTAGTGCAGTTACTTTAGATTCTTCAGTTGTCTTTCCTGCTGGTGGTACTGGTAACCCTATTTCGGTTGCATATTTGTATGATGAAAAAAGTAATGGTACCGTTGGTGGAGGTGCATCGTCAGGGTATCAAACAAGACACTTAAATACTAAAAGTGATCCTGATGGTTTTGTATCATTAAACACTAGCACTTTTAAGTTTACTCTTGGTGCAGGGACATATCTTATTCATTGGTCTGCTCCTGCTTATCAAAGTTACTCCCATCAAAGCGCATTATATAATGACACGGCATCTTCTCATCTAATTTCAGGCACATCAGAATATGCTGATCAAGACAATGCAGTAGCAAATAGATCCTTTGGTTATTACAACCATACTATTACAAGTGATACTACTTATTACATAAGGCATTTTTTTCAATCTGCAAAAACTACTAATGGTTTAGGTGTATCATCCTCCTCAGGCAATAGTGAAATATACACATACGTTATAATTTATAAGTTAAAGTAAAATGCCATACGCAAAAATAGAAAATAAAGTTGTCGTTTATAAATCATACGACAAAGAGCCATCATTAACAGAAATATCAGATGATGTTTGTTGTGGGATGATTCAAAATGACGATGGAACATTTAGTAATCCTACTAAAACAAATGAACAGTTATTTGATGAAGTACGTTTTAAAAGAGATCAACTATTAAATGAAACAGATATTTATGCTTTAAGTGACAGAAACATTACTGATGCAATGAAAAAATACAGACAAGATTTGCGTGATCTTCCTGCATCAAATGCTGATCCAAGTAAGATAGTATTTCCTTCTAAACCAGAATAAAAATCATGCCTTCAGACCTTCAAGTATCGAACATCCGTGACCTAACTAATGCGAATTCTGCAATTACAATAGCATCAGATGGTCAGATCACAGTTAATCAAAATAATCCTACGCTGACAGTAGGGTCAAATGCGACTATTTCAAAGTCTGGAATGATTACTAACTTTGGAGTTGTATCAGATAGGACAAGAACAACAGTTCCTCAAAGTGCTGAAGCTGATATAGAATTTTATAATATAGGTAATTATAACAAATTAAATGCAAACACAGATTTAATAATTCATGTTGTTTTGCAAGGTAGCAATTCATCTAATGCTGATTATGGCAATATAGGTCTTAAATTTGGGGGTTCATCAACATATTGGGGTGGTGGATATAATAAAATTAATGCTGGTGATTATATGCAATTAACAATTATTGGCAATTTCACAGGACATACCACAACTGGTTCTCAGGCTATAAGTTGCAGAATGGGAACTGAAAATACGACAACCTCAAGACCGTGTGAAGTAGTTAATCCAAGTGTTACAGAAGATTCAAGGTTAAAGGCTTCAGGTAGTCAGGCTTTTTCACATGCAATTATTTTTGAGGTGATGCCATGAATGATATATTACTCAAAGTTTTAGATAAATATTATCAAGGAAAATGGAATTCGTTTGCGTCACCAACTGGCACAATGGCTGATTTTGAAAATATCAATTGGGTTAGTGATGCACCTAATAAATCTGATTTTCAAGCACAGTATGATGCTGAAGAACAGGCATTTAATAATACCCAATACCAACGTGACCGAGCATCCCAATACCCAAGTATCACCGATGTTGTAGTTGCTTTAGCAGAAAAAGAAGAAGGAAACGATACTATGTGGCAAGAGATCACTGCACAAAGAGCTAAAGTAAAAGCAGACAATCCGAAGTTTAGATGAAGACGTTAGAAGAGATCGATGCTGAACTTGTAGCAGTTCAAAACAAAATTAATGAATATTACGCATTACAACAAAGATTATTAGGGTATAAGCAAGCATTGATTGATCAAGAAAATGGCACTGGAGAAAGCATTAGTTCCGATTGATCTTTCAGGATCAATTGACACCAAAACAGATCAAAAGCTTGTCCTACCTACTAATCTAGTTGAACTAGAAAACGGTGTTTTTACTCGTGGATCTGTCATTACTAAACGATACGGATATGATGCACTTGGCACCAACGTCCTAGACGGCACGTCATTACCTACCGGTGAAGCTCTTACAAGCCTAGAAGATGAACTGCTTGTATTCGGCTCAAACAAATTATATTCCTACGCATCTGGTCTGACTCGTTGGGTTGATAGAGGAGGATTTAGGTCAGTTGATGCAACAAGTCAGGATCTGATTAGAAATGAAAACGAACAGTCTGCCGTAGATTCTGCAACCTCTGGCGGATTGGTTCTATACGCATGGGAAGACACAAGCGGAGGAATCCGCGCCTCAGTTGTAGATTCAGGAAATGATGTTGTAATTCTTGAAGATGTAGAGATTACAAGTTCAGGCACCAATCCAAGATGCGTTGCACAGAATAAAAATCTGACTGTTATATATGTCGATACAATCTCAGGAAGTCTGATCAAATCAAGGCAGTTACCGGTTGATAATCCGAGCGCATTTGCGTCAGCTCAATCAATAGCTGCAGACGTCAATACTGGAAACCCTCACATCGACGTCACACCATACGATTCTACAAGTGCAAGCGCGGTCCTCGCATACGCAGACACAAGTAACACCGTCAAGGTTTGTTATATAGCTTCAACCGGTGTTCAAGGCACGCTGGCAAATGGATTTCCCAACCTTGTAACAATCAGCAGCCAAGCAGAAGATTCAATCAGTATTTTTTCTGAAATAGGAACCTCGACTGATATCTATGTCGCATTTTCCAAGAACTCAGACAGCAGTGGGATTAAGGTCTACAGACTAGGTTCTGACTTGGCGACAACGGCAAACGTCGCTGGAGGTGATGCTACTGAGATCAAGCGCATTGGAATGTGTTACAACTCTGATGGCAACCTGGATGTCTATTACGAACATTCTGCTGCTGCGACTTATAATCATAAGTTGAATCTGCGCCTATATAACACAACTTCAAACAGTCTCGGATCTGCAACGGTCGTCATGAGAAGTGTCGGTCTTGTTAGTCGTCCGTTTTTATATGAAGGAACAACCTATATTTTTGTGCTTCATGAATCTGATCTGCAGCCGACCTATTTTCTGATCGATAGTAGTGGATTGGTTCTCGGCAAATTCAAGCAGAGTGTTGCCGGTGCGCTGCCTACAAGACCAGTACCTACATCTGTAACCACGATCAATTCTGGAGTCTTTGAGTTGCCGGTCCAGGTAACGACACGACTTGAGTCGAGAGATAACGACGTCTATGGCCTCAAAGGACTTGCACGAGTCAAAGCAGATTTTGTCGGAGGTCGGACTTTTTTAAATAAAGAACTCGGTCAGGTGTTGGCAATTGGTGGAGGGTTCTTGAGCAGTTATGACAGTCAGGTTATTGACGAGCTTGGTTTCCATATTTTCCCAGAAAACGTGACTGCAGGCACTGCGACAAGCGGAGGATCTTTGGCAGATGGAACCTATGCATACAAAGTCATTTATGTATACACAGATGCAAAAGGACACATTCACAGATCAGCGCCATCTGTAGCAACATCACAAGCTGCAGGAGGTGGAGGAAATTCAATCAATACCTTAACCATTCCGACTTTACGAATTACTGATCACACAAATGTCACAATAGAAGTCTATCGAACAGTCACAACTGGAACTCTTTATTTCAAGATTGGATCTGTCGCCAACAATGCAGCAACGGACACCGTCTCATTTGCAGACAATGGTGCAGTAAACGACACGGCACTGGTAGCAAAAGAAAACCTTTATACAAATGGAAGCGTCCTAGAAAACATTGCACCTCCTGCAACCTCGGTTCTTGGTGTTTTTGGTCAACGTATGTTTGCGGTGAGTTCTGAGAATCCAACTGTGATGCACTACAGCAAACAGCAGACAGGATTAAATGCAATTGAATTTGCCGACACATTCACAATCAATGTGCCAGAGGCAAAAGAGATAACCGGCCTGCAGCAGATGGACGAGAAATTAATTATATTTGAGGAAGATCGAATCTTTGCCATGACCGGTGATGGGCCGACACCAACTGGCGACCAGGATAATTTTTCAGACCCTGCATTGATTACATCCGACGCAGGCTGCAAAGAACCTCGATCTCTTGTTTTAATTCCTCAAGGGATATTATTCCAATCAAACAAGGGAATCTATTTGCTAAACCGGTCGCTTGAAACTGTCTATCTGGGTGCAGCAGTTGAGGCATATAATAGCCAGACCATAACAAGCGCAGAACTGCTTCAGGATCAGAACCAAGTCAGGTTTTTGAGTAGTGATGGAACAACACTTGTCTATGATTATTATTTCAATAAATGGTCCACGTTTTCAGACCACAAAGGATCTGGCGCAACGGTTTGGAAAAAGACCGGAAACTATTGCTACCTGAGAACAGACGGTGAGGTATGGCAGCAATCTACTTCATTCACAGATTCAGGTGCGCGGTTTCCTCTGAAACTGACAACTGCATGGATTAAAACAAATAATATCCAAGGTTTGCAAAGGTGCAGAAAAGCCTTTGTTTTGGGTGATTATAAGTCCAAACATAACCTAAAAGTCCAAGTTGGGTACAACTACGAGCAGTTTTTCAGAGAAACTCACAACTTTAATTATTCCCAGGATTTAGGCATCAACAATTTTGGAGATGAATCACCGTTTGGTTCAGAGGTTTTTGGTGCAGGAACTTCAGAGATATCTGATGGTGTTTACCAATTCCGCATGAATCTAGGAACACAGAAGTGCGAAAGCATTCGGTTCACTATTGAAGACGGTGAAGACTCTGCATCAACGGCACCAGATGTCGGTCAGTCCTACAGTGTCAGCAACTTAATGCTAGAGATTGGAATGAAGCCTAATGGCATGAAACTACCTTCACAAAAATTAGTATGAATATTTCAAGCTTTCTACCAGATCAAAACCAGATGCGGACACCATTATCAGACGAAGAACTGCGTCGATTAGCAGCAATGCTACAAGACAAAGGTGAAGGTCTTGCTGCCATCAATCCACAAGAAGCTCAGATGTTGAAGGATGCTGGCGGATCTGGAAAACCGTTACCTGGAACTATGGGTCTTGGTGTTCAAGGTGGACCTATTAGAAGTTATGACCCTGACGATGATACTAGAGGACCAGAAGATTCTGGTTCAGGAGAAAATAACAGAGAAGAATCTAGTTTCAGTTCTGACTATGGATACCAAGATGATGGTTCATACAACTATACACCATCAGAACAAGCGGTCGTAAATGAAGCTATACGACAATCACAAAGTGGCGGAGGGGACAGTTCATCAAACAACCGTCCATATGTTCCACCAAAACCAACCTACGGACCAGACGATGACGATGGAATGCATTTCACCAAAGCAGAACTGGACGCAGCAAACAGTCGGATACGCCTAAGAAAAGCCGGTGAGAATCTAAAAACAGAAGCAAAGACTTTTACCAGTGATCAGACATTTGAACGATGGTATGCGAAAAACAAAGCAAGCTATGAAGGCGTAGCAGAAGATGATTTGCGGAAATTATTTGATGACGAAATGCTGGAAGTTTCCTATGAAGGAATAGCACAGTCGGCACAGTTAAAAGAACGCATTGTAAACAAATTCAATAATAGAGTTTTTAATGCATCTGGTCAGCGTGTTAGGAATGAAGACGGCACCATCACAGATGTAATTCCTACAGATTTTGCTGATGCAGATAGAATCTTGTCTGCAGAAGATTTTGACTATGCACGGTTATCAGAGGCACAGCGTCGAGCATTATACGACGACGCCATGGACACCTTCACAAGAGAAAATCGGTTTACTCTGACAACTGAAGACGTTGATGTTTTCAAACGTGATGCTCCTCAGATGGATGACGTTGATGATGCAGAGATCACAGAGATCACAGAAACACCACAAGCCGACGGTGTAACAGTTGGAGATGTAGCTGATGCAGGAAGAACCGAGATTATATTCACGCCTGAAATAGAACGTGATTACATAGACAAGGTACGCGCCAACGAGAATGAGCTAGTTGACATCTTAAAGCGCAGAGTCGCAGGCGAAGCACCGTCACCGGCAGAACAGCAATTCAATAGACAAACAGAAAAGAATGTTTCCCTGCTTCTTGGACAGACGGCAGGAGGATCTGCTGATCCTGGTAGACGCAGACAATTGCAACAATTATTTGCAGATGTTCAACAAGTCGCTACTGGTCAGGCTGCAGAGTTGCGTTCACAAGAACAGATTGCTGCAGAAGGTCGTCTGGTACAACTGTATCAGCAACAAGGAACGCAAGAAGTTTCAATGGCACTTGCCAAGCTTGCAGCAGAAAAAGAGAAAGCATTCACGCAGGGCAACCTCGACCAAGCTCGTGAGATTGCAATTATGGAAACCAATCTTTCCAGAGTTGCAACACAGGCAAGTCTTGACCGTGATGTAAATCTTTCAAACCTGGAAGCAAAGAAGCAGATTCTGATTCAAAACGGTCAGATGGCATTGGCAACACGTCTGGCAAATCTTCAAAAGCAGATTGTCATTTCGCAGACCAATACTGAGGTAGCACTTAAATCAAGAAGTCTAGATGACGCGCTTGCACTTGCTGCCTTCACTGGTGAAATGCAGTTGGAGAATGCAGAGATTTCCATTGATTTGGCTCAGATGGATAGTCAGTTAAAAGTCGAACTAGCAAAGCTTGGATTTGATACTCAGGAAAAAATTGCTGCATTAAATAGACAGCAGCAGATGACATTGGCAGAGATGAATCGAGCCATGCAACAGTCTGCCAATAATCAGAATCAACAAAACGCAATCCTTGGCGCAGTTGCTACGGTAGCAGCAGCATGGTTGAAGTCTGACCGTCGAGCAAAGAAGAACATCAAAGTTGCAAAAACAAAAGCACAGGACTTTCTTGATTCATTAAAAGCATATTCCTACGAATACAAAGATCCAGATTCACCTGGAGCAAAACATGGTGAGATTCTTGGCATCATGGCGCAGGATCTTGAGAAGACGAGTTTGGGCAAGCAGATGGTTAGAGAAACACCAACTGGCAAGATGGTGGACATGGGACAAGGATTGGCTGCTCTACTTGCTTCACAAGCATACCTGAACGACCAAGTTAAAAATTTAGCAGCGAGGATCTGATGATCATTGATTATAAAGGTAAAGGTGCAGAATTCATCTTCAAAAATTTAGTTGATGAAGGAGTCAATGTTACAGACTTAGCAGATTTATATAGAAAGACCGGTGCAACTGGTGCAACCGGAGTCCCTCGTTATATAACAATTGAGGGCAATCAAATAATTGGTGCCTCAGATACTTATCCTGCGCCTGTTACAAGCACAGAACCAGAATCAGCAGGGACAACACCAATTCAAGGAAACATGGATCTGCTTAGTGAATTTTCACCTGACTTACAAATAGCAGCACAACCAAATAGTCCTATTGGGCCATATCGTGACGATTATAAATTACCAGAAGAAGAGCAGCCAGATGTCAAACTCTCTACTGACATGATGTTCACAGACGGCAGGGAAAATGTTTCGCCTGCTCCTGGCATGATCAATGTCACAGAGACACAGACAACAAGTTCTGGATACGACATGAAGGAAACAGAGAAACTTCTTGAAGAACAATTAAGCATTCAGACACGCCTCAACAACCTCAATCTTTTCCAAGGTGAAAAAGAAACTAAGGAAAGGCTTGCAGCAATTAAAGACCTTAATAAGCAAGATGAAGAATTAAAACTTGCACAGGAAGAACGACAGAGGCAGCAGAGATTGCGTGAAGAAGAACTAATGGCTCAAGTTAGTGCAGCAACTAATGAATACAAAAGCGCAGAAGTAGACCCAGATCGATTGTTTAAGAAAAAAGGAACTGGCTCCAAGATCCTTGCTGCGTTGGCTGCTGGACTAGGTGCTTATGCGTCAGCAATGACCGGCACAAAAAACTTTGCTTTAGACATTATCAACTCAGCAATTGATGACGACATTGATGCACAGAAAACAGAGATAGCACAAAAAGCCGGTGCCATTACTGAGCAACGGAATCTGCTGAATGATTTGATACGCAAGGGCATGTCAGACACAGAAGCAGAAAAGGCTGCACGAGTCATCATGATCGAGCGTGTTGAGTTACAACTGAAGGAACGTCTTGAAAAGATAAGTGGAGCTGCTGCAAAGCAACAAGGACAGCTTCTGCAGGAGCAATTAAACAATGAGAAGCAATTAAAACTGGAAGAACTGAAGCAGGCTGCAGCGCCAAAGACGGTGACAATTACAAAACAGCAACCATCTCCTGCGTTAAAGCTACAGCAAAAATTTGATGAGTCAAAAGCAGCAGCTCTTGGAAGAAAAGACGCAGAAAAAGAAGCTCCATTATCTGAAAAAGACAAACTTGCTAGGAAAGTTCCAGGTTTTGTTGGATATGCAAACACACAAAAGCAGGCAGAGACTGCAATCCAGGCAAACAAAGACATAGAAAACTTGGACAAAGCTTTGGATGAATTGATTCAAATCAAAAAAGATTATGGATATGACAATCCACTTTATTCAGAAGCAAGGACTAGCGCAGAAACAAAATCGATTCTTATGATCGGCATGTTGAAATCTAAGGCTTTTCTTGATCTTGGAGTATTGCAGGAAGCAGACGTCAAACTATTGTCGAAAGCAGTGCCTATGGACCCACTAGGTCAATTCAACACTGATATCGTTTTAGCACAATACAAAGCACTCAAGGATTATGTTGCCACTTCCAGAGATATTATTTTCGGCACTTTAGGACTTACCCCAGAGACAGGAGTAAGGGTTGACATGACAAAAGATGATCTACGGAATCAGTTCCGTTCCTCACAGTCTATTTACTCAGAATAAATGCCAAAGCTTTACAACAACGAAACAGGACAGATTGAGGATGTTCCGTTTCAAGAGGTAAATAATGCCATCGAATCTGGCACCTATGGTTTCCAAGCAGGACCAGCAGTCCCATTAGAAAACCCATCTGGTGAAGTGTATCTTATGCCTGCCGACAAGGCTGCAGAGATCATACAAGACCATTCTTGGAGGTTTCCTTCACAAGAAAAGACGACAAACTTTTTTAATGATTTACAGAAGGATGTTGCCAAGGCAGATGAAGAGGCACGTTTAGAAGAAGAATATGGCGACGCACCACTGCAGGCCGGTTTCTTTGGTGCAACACGAGGACTGACCCTTGGTTTGTCAGATCCGCTTTGGAGGTCGTTAGGAGTATCAGCAGAACGCCTGCGCGAACTAGAAGAAAGGCAGCCTGGGATATCAACAACGGCAGAGATCGGAGGTGCGCTTGTTCCTTTATTATTACCAGAACCGACATCAACAACTGGAGCTGCTGCAAGACTCGGAATGTTGGCTGCTCGTGGAGTTACTGGTGCATCTGCTCAAGCAGGAAAAGTTGCTGCAAGAGCATTAGGGAAAAAGATTGCCGGTCAGGCAGGCAAGCAGACCTTGGCAAGAGCTGCAGCGCCATTAGCATTGGGTGGAGCAGTTGAAGGCGCATTGTATGGAATTGGTGAAACCATTTCTGAGGATGCACTAGAAAACAAAGAGATGTCTGCAGAGGCATTTGTCGGAAATATTGGGATTGGAACTTTGCTTGGCGGAGCAGGAGGTGTTCTCCTGGGCGGAGGAAAAGAAATAATCCAACGGTCTGCACGCAGCAGAATGGCTGCTCGATTATTGGATGAAAGACAGGCAAGGGATTTTAAGCGTCGAGTATTAGAAAACGCACAGCGTGACGGCAGGCGTGTGTCTGTAAATGATCCACGTCCGTTGCTCCAAATAATGGACAATGAAAACCTTACTAGATATGCACCACGAGACAAAAAAGGAAAGATTTCACATGGTGGATTTGGTCGTGCAATCAAAGAAAAAATTGTTGGTGGAGTTTCTCTGGTAACCAATGCAGATAAAAAATTACTGGATGAATTCTTTTCTGCAAATCCTGAAGCAGCAAAATTACGAAGATGGGCTTTCGCCACACATTCAGAAAAGATGGATCTTGCTACTAGTTTTAGAGAGCAAGTTGAACTGATGTACAAAAAATCAGAAGAGCTTGTGAAAGGGCTTACTGGCGCTGAGAAATATGCACAAGTAAATAAATTATTGCGTGATAAAGATGTTGCGCCAGTTAAAGCTGCTGCAATGGATATGATTGAAAGGTTTATTGAAGTTGTAGACGACATGAAATCAAAGCCAGATATCTATCAATATACATCAGCAATTGAAAATATTAATTTGGCGATTTTTGGTGTAAAAAACAAAACCCCAGGACTAATCGGCAAGATCGAAAACGCAAAGTCAGCATTTCAAATCTTTAAAATATTAGATAAGACCAAAAAATTAGCAATAGATCCACATCTTAAATTTGGCAAGATGCTGGTGCCAACTGAAGCAGAAACAATAAATCATCTTGCTAGGAAAATTCGACTACCAATCAAAGTTTTATTAGAAAATAAAAAAGTATTTGGAGAAGCTGCATCTTTACAGAAAAAAATCAACAAAGCTGCTTCTGATTATTTTAATTTTGAAGACATGTTTAAACGAAACTTTACCTTCAAACATTATGACAGTAATGGTCGTCCGATTTTTACAGTTGGAGACAACAAAATTGTTTCATTCTTAAACATGCGCGGACGTTTTCATGCGACATCTTCACCTCAAAAAATGACTGGTCCAGGTGGATACAACGAATTAGTTGAGCAACAAAATACCATACAAGAGCTTGCTGAATCACTTGATCCTCAAACCAGAAAATTTAAAAAGATTTTAGCCGGTGAGGAAGGTGGAGAAATCCAAGAGATGGACGACATTATTGATCAATTTACAGAACACAATTCACTCCGACAAAAGTCATGGGACGAGCTAGTTCTAGGCAAAGACCGAATGATTTTAAAAGAGGGAATGACCGGTCTGCAAAAATCTATAGATAAAATTAGCGAGAACCTTGCACAAATGCAGGAAAATTGGGCTGCATCTTTTAAGCTTAAAGACTTAGCCGGTGGATCTAAGACTCAGACAACCATAAGCACAATCCAAAAAGCTGAAGAAGTGTTGAGATCAACTAAAGAAAAGATGAAAAGGTCTGTTCTTAATATGATCAAACCAGCAGCAAAAGGAGCAAAGGCAGCAACACGAGCAGCAAAGGCAGAAGGTTCTGCAATGGAGGGAGGTGTTAAGTTAACAGAAGAATTAAAAGGGCGTGAACCAAAAACACCAGAGGAAGAACAAGAACGGTTTAAGAAAGAGACTGACGAGATATCACAACTGAAAGCAGATCCATCTTTGATGATATCCAGGTTAGGAATCAACCTCGATGAGCTTTCCATGGCTGCGCCTGAAGTCGCCATGAACGTCACACAGACCGCGCAGCGTGCTATTGAATATGCCTACAAAAATATTCCGACTTCACCACTAAACGGAGAAGTCTTGTCAGATAACTTTCAACCATCACGAGAACAACTCTACAGATGGCGGACGGTCATGCGTGCGATTGAAGATCCCATGGTCATAACTGATCAGATTGCATCTGGCTTCATTGTTCCTAAAACCCTGGAAGCAGTGCAGGAAGTCTATCCAGAGATGTTGAACGAACTGCGAAAGATCACACTAGAGGAAGCAGCAAAGCAGCCAAAGATATCGATTCAGCAGCAGATGCTAATCTCACAAGTGATGGGTGTTGCAGGACC
>Ga0209348_1000412_pt1 | contig 22934 bp, 23 predicted proteins | sample ETNvirenome_2_30_FD_184065 | JGI IMG/M metagenome (GOLD analysis project Ga0209348, IMG submission 184065) | Marine viral communities from the Pacific Ocean - ETNP_2_30 (SPAdes) (version 2) | ecosystem: Environmental > Aquatic > Marine > Oceanic | place: Pacific Ocean | collected 2013-06-22
AGGCTTTGCACCATCGCCTTGAACCCCTCCGTACTTCTTATTGCTATTCGCTTTCCTTGACCAGACCAAGATAAATGCCCCTCTTGTATAGCCCTCCGCATTGCTGCTTCTGCACTATAACCGCCCTCTTGCCCAAACTCGTTGTACTCCTCACTATCCTTTAGCCCGAGCACTTGTTTGGCAAACATGCGAGCAGTGGCCTCTCCCACTTCTCTCATTGCAGCAGAGCCAAGCTCAACAACCATTGATACCGGCGACCCCACAACAGATGCAATTCCTCCAATAAAGTTTGCCGCAAACTGGATTCCACCTTTGATAACCCCAGGCTCACCTTGACTCCTCTCTGCATTCTGAAGAGCGAGCTGATACTCTGAGCCGGTTGAAACGCCCAGTTCTTTTTCCGCTTGCCCTGGTTGAGGGGGGAGTAGGCTTTCGGTTCCAATAGCTTTAGCGACCCCACGTTTCATCCAGTCAAACGACATGACCTCCCGCGCTCCCCTTACGAAGGGGCTTGGCTCGGTTAGAAGCGGGTCTTTGTTTTCTTTGATATCAACAAACCCTGGAGGTGGAGGGGGCATGTTCATGTTAATCGTGTTTTCTACAGGAACACTGTCGATATCAACAAAACCTGGAGGTGGAGGGGGTATTGCTTGAAGCTCTTCCTGGTCTTCTTCAATATCAACAAACCCTGGAGGTGGAGGTGGAATAGCCATGGTTTTGCGCCTTATCTTATGTCCCAAGAGTTTGTGCTAGGGTTGAAAGTGGCCGTCTGCCCTGTTTGGTGGTTTATTTTCTGTTTGATCACGGGAATCTGTGTTGGGGATCTTATTGGTCTTAGCCGCGCAGTGCCGCCCATATTTTGCAATACAGACATTCTAGACTCTATCTGTTGCAATAGTTCTCGTCTCTTTTGTAAAGCCAATTTTAGGTCTCCGTATTTTTCTTGAGCTTCAAAAGCAGAGTATTTGTTTCCTGCTAACGATTCTATATCAGCAATTTCCTTCTTTAGTCTGAAACTCTGCCCAGCCAAAGAGGTCATGCTTTCTACGCTGTGACGGTTAGATGCTACTCTTCTATTCTGAGCTTGCCACTCTCTTGGAGTTAAAGCCTCTCTTGGCAGCTCTTCCGGGGCAATTGCTCTTGGGCTATCTGCAATCCAAGAATACTTTGCCAGCATTTGGTCTGCTTTCTTCTTTGCTGCAATCCCTTTTGCCGAGTTCCCTTCCGCAGTAGCAATGCTTTGATACTTTTCGTATCGGTTGATAAGACGGTCTTTCTTGGAGCCTCGACCTCGCCAGTGCGCTCGTCTACGAACAAGGTCTCGCAAGCGATACTCTTCCTCCATGCGCTCACGAGTAAGGTCGTCTGTTAGAAGCTGGCGCTCCATCTGCTGGTAGTGACCCATAAGCTGGTGACCCATCCGTGCTTGTGCTTGGGCATTTTCTTGTTGAGCAAACATCTGTGGGTTGCCGCCCATCTCTATTTGGTTCGACGGGTGGTACTGGGCAATGTACCGAGCAATAGCACTAGACGTGTCGTTTTCTAGACGAGCAGTTGTTGCCCGGTCTAATGCTTCCATTCGGGCTGTTCTGGCTTGTGCCATTCGAGCCATTGGTGATGGTAGTGGTCTGGCCATTGTTGCCTCCTAGTAATACATTGTGCCGTCGTCTAGTTCAGATATGTCTCCTGAATATGGAGCAGCAGCGGTTTCTGGAATTGACCTAGATGGAGGTTTGCTTCCTTTAGGTTGCTTTTCTTCACTTTTCTTTTCTTCTTCTTCTTCTTTTGATTTCATTTTGTCTTGAAACTCTTCTACTGTAATTGTTCCTTGAGCCAGTTCTATAAATGCAATTGCCGACTCCTCGTCCATATCAAATCCCTGTTGAGCAAGAGTGTTTGCAAATGCCCACATATTCTTGGACTCAAGAACTTTCTCAGCCATCTCTCTGTTGTTTGTATCTCGAGCAATCTGCATCAACCCGGCTAGACGGATCTTTTGCGCCGCACCCTTTGCTTCCATAAGGCTTCTTGCTGCGTTGAACTGCTGTTGCACAAGCGCGGGGTTCCCGACCATGCTTGCCCCGCCACCTTGCGCGGCTAGCTCTGCTCTTAGCCTTCGCTCTCTAGCTGCAATTTGCTGGTTTGCCATCGCCATCATGCCTTGGTCGATAGCACCACCTTCCTCGAGCATGCTTAGTGCTTGTGAGTATATCTCTTTCGCGTCAGCCATAGACTGCTCTTCTGGAGACAGGCTTGGCATTGTCTCTGACTCCTGACCTTGGGCAAACCCTTTGGCAGCAGCTTCTTCTGCGGTGCCGCCTAACTCAGAGCGTGCTCTCGCTAGTTCAGACGGCTCTGCTTCGTAGCCCATTTGAGCGGCCTGCTCTGCCGTGCCCATGTGGTCTGACTTGGTTCCGTAAGAAGGAAGCTCGTTTGGATCTTCTTGGAACTGAGAAGGCTGTTCTGCTTGTTGTGCAAACATTGCCTGCTCTTGAGGTGTTGGGATAGCTGGCATTCCTCCAAACTGCTGTGGAATAGCTCCTTGCTGTGGTCTTGCTTTTGCCATCTGAACAAGAGTCGCCAGCTTTGTGTTGTCCACACCAGGAATAACCTGTTGCTGGTTTTTTTCCAGGCCTTCAAGACGCCCCATCAAGTCATGTCTTTGAGCGCCGCTCTGCTTCATAACTGCATCTGTGCGGAGAAAACTTGCAACACCAGGGCTTACCCGGCTTGGCGTCAAATCGTATTGCGCTCCGCGAGTTTGAACCCCCTCATTCAGCGGTTGGACTGGCTGAAGAAACCCTCTGTCCATTTGCTGTGGAGCAGTGTTTTGCTGGTGCTGATACGGGGTCTGACGCATTTGAGGTGGAGGGGTCAAACCTTTGGACATGTTCATTTCCCCAGATGTTGGGTATCCAAGCTCTTGAGCCCTCATATTCCCTAGCCCTGCGGGTTGACCGTCTTTGTTCATGAACGCCATTTCTTACTCCTGATGCATTGTTTTTGCCGTAACAACAACCTGGACATTCGACACTTTTATATCAACCCCAGTGTTGGCGTTTGTCACTACCATTTTCGCTCTTACATAATGTCCTGATGTTATTGTTCCAGCAGAGCTAATAACAGCGTCTTGTACCAATTTGTTTGTTGCAACCCCAACAGATGGCAGTAGTTCTTGTTCAGAAAGAGCGACTACATAAGGCAGAGGAGTTGTTGCTGGGTAGACATCAAACGAAAGGGTAATAATGTTTGTTACCCCTACTGTAAAAGATTTGTTCGAGCATTTTTCTAAGCTTATCGTAACTGTTTGAGAACCACTACCGGCAGTCGTTATCATTTCGCCTGAAGCAATAACGTACAGTAGGTTTGTTGTTGTTGCGGTAGACAATCCGGCTTTCTGGTCTCCAAAGCAATAAACAACCTGTCGGCTAGGGCTCGCTGTTGCAACGGTCTTTTCCCCTTCAAGGGTAAACGTTAGTGTCGATAGTGCTGTTGGTTTTGACAGGTTTTCAACAGGAATTGATGTCATAAATTCCCGCAAAGACTGGTCGTTGCCGTACACCTTGTCTGCGTTTACAGCGTCGCCGTTGCTAATTGCTTGTAGTTCTGGTCCTAAACCCATTGCGTTCTCCTATGGCCTTACTTCAATCGCTGATGCTGGTCCATTTACTGACTGTGACATATCCGTACCTGTCTTGTACGACAGAGCATATGACCGAATTGTTTTGCTTCGAGTATTCCCCGCAACCAGCCCGTCGCTGGCGCTGTCTCCGAAGTATACGTCTGAGTTTGCTGCTATTTGCGATGCGTGACTCTCGAATCGGCACCCTATAACCGCGCATTGGTCCCCGGTCACAACTATGCCATAAGCCTGTTTTTCGTTGAAAAGGCAGTTCTCTATTCGACACTTGCTTCCCCTTACATTTATCACGCATGAAAAGGCGCTGACTGACGCTGGGTCTGGTCTTTGCACAAACTCAATGTTCTTTATGATAACATTGTTTGATTTGATACTTAGAGCCTCTCCTTCTGACACAATTATTACCCGACCTATGCCTGTAATGCGAAGACTTTTTGATATAGATATAGGATTCTTGACGTAATAAGTTCCTGCGGCAAGATATATATGCTCCCCAGCAACCACTTCATTTATAACACCAGAAAGCTTTCTGTTCCCTTTGGGAGAGATTGTTGGGCCTAGTTTTTCAACCTCGCTAACAACCATTCTGTGTATAGTTCTAAACAAGTTGTCTGGCGTTTGGTCCCCGGTAAGAGACTGCGCTGTTGTCCTGTCCTTCCCTACGCCCCATCTTTTCCCAACACCAATCATACCGCTTCTCCGTAGCCGCCTTTTAGTTCTGCCTGCCACCCTATTATTTTCATTGTTGGATTCCCAACGAAAACACCGCCTACAAGCTCTTTTTTCACCGCTTGGAAAAACGATATTCTGTAGAACTGAGTGTTGCCCCCTTTAGTTTGCAAAAGAACCCGCTTGCTAAAAACCTCTTCGCTAAGAAATGGGATCTCAGAAGGATCCGCTGGAGCGCCGCCAATGTTGTAGCTATTTACCGAATTGTCGTTAGTCCTCGAGTCTTGAAAGAAGTACTTTCTGCCTTCGTATTGGTATGGCCACGGGTTAATGGATGTTACGTACTCTATCCTGTTTGTGTCCGCTGCTCCATCAGCATCAAATGCAGACAGCTCTGGCATAAACATCATCGTAACAGGGTTTGGAGATTGGTTGGCGTTGAACTCTCTGTTGTGTGTCGCGTACATTTTTAGGTTGATTTCAGGAACTCTTTTTTGATCTGAAACGTCTAAGAAAATACGTGAAGATATAATTATTGAGTATAACCAGTTTTCCGATATGGATAACTCTCCACCGTCAAATACTGGCCTTTGGTCTCCCCATTCATGGTCCATAGCGCATATAGATGTGTTGAACTCCCAGAGGTGTGGTTGTTCTAAATATGCGTTAGAAATGTAGAAGCCTTGTGCCAGTAATCTTGTTGGCTCTCTCCGGCTAACCATTAGCGTGGCAATGCCTGTGCATGCGGACCCGGTAGCGCTTCCGTTAGATGGAGGAGCATCTTCTTCGTTTGCTTGAAGCGAGGAGCCCCAAGCGACATTCATTTTTTCGCCCTGGCTAGCGTAGAACCAACATCTGTTTTGAGCAGGGGAAATACAAAGGATAACGTTGTTCCATTCAGATGATACCCCGGCGCTTATTGCTACTGCGTAGTACTGATTTGCGCCTACAAATGTTGCCGTAGCAAGCTCCAAGTGATTGCGGTTTATCTGCATCGGTTGTTGCATGGATTCTGGATCAGCCGACATAGTTTGCGGAAACGAGGTAAATGTCTCTCCGCGAAACAAAGCGTCAACTTGACTTGAGACCTTCTGAGGTCGTCCGCTTCCGGTCCAAGCGTATACTCCGTCTTGGGCTAACCACATAAGCAACCCGTCTTTAGACTGGGCAATAGTCCGGTGAGAAACACACCCGATTCCGTTGCTGACTTTCATCATGGTCATCGAGCCGACAGCGCCTTCGCATATGTACATCTCTTCTGCTGTAAAGATGACGAGAGTCTTGTTGAATGACGCCATTCCGGTGATGGATCTTCCTGAATGCACAAACTGAGCGCCTACCCACGGAATTGATTGAGGCAAGTTGGGGTCTGAAAACAATACAACATTAGGCGGTATGATTACATTTACGCCCTGTTCATCAAGAACAATCGTCCCTTTAGTCGGGTCTTTTGATGTTGGGATAGGGGTCTCGCCTTCTCTAATAAAGTTGTCTTGTACTGCTGGGCTCCAGTTGAAACCACCAAGAACCATACTGCCGTTGTGCTCAAGAACAATACTGGCACCATGAATTTCTTGATAGTACGAATAGACGTTGTCGGGGTCGTCTGCGCCATGCTCAAAAGAAGCAGTAGCAAGCTGAACGCCGCCGCCGTGAATATTCTCTGAAACAGAAAAGTCGTCTCCAGATACCCGGTCCGACCACCGCCAAAGATCCCCTCCGTTTGTGAAGTAGACCCAACCTGCAATTTGAGCAAACACATATGGCTTGTATTGATTGTCGCCAGAAGACCCTGTTCTTCCCCCAAGAGAAGCTTTCTGCATCTTATGCCCCTGAACGACTTGGGACGCATTAGTTCCAACAGGCTCCATACCATGCTGTACCGACTGGCATGTGATAGTTCTTACAACAAGATAAGGATGTATGCCATCGTGAACAACCGAAAGGATATAGTCTACTTTAGATTCAGATGTAAATATAAACGAACCTAACGGCCTTTTGTTTTCAAACGCCAAATGTCTATAGGTGTCTGGCTTTACAGCGCTGTGAACAGACCCCGTTGTGCTTGCTAGCGTTCCGGTAGCGTTTAGTAGTATTGTTATCTGGTCTGGCGCGGGAGTTGCCGTAATGTAAAACTCTTCTTTATTTACCGAATAATCTATACCAGACCCAGTCCCCTCAAAGTGTACCTTATCGCCTATCGCAAACCCGTGTGGAGACGCTGTTGTTATTGTTATTGGGTTTGGGATAATTGCCGCAAGAGGTATGTTTGTAATCCCGACCGAATCGGCAGCCTGCCAAGTTCTTGGGTATCTCAAAACTCGCCACCCTTTTCTGGGTTGAATAAGGTTTGTTGACAAGTCTATGTTTACAGACAAGTCGTAATCACCGATGCCCTGATTTTGCACGTCTTGTTGGACAGTGCCTAACCTTGCATTGGTAGGTATCTCGCGGTTACCGGGCATCAGTGCATCCTTCTAATAGTCGCTGGTGTTTGTCTTTGTTGAGAAACTTGCAACGCTCCTATTGTTGATTTCTTGCGAGAATTGTAGAGGTTAACAAACCCGTCTGCTGGATCCCCTGCAATTGTCTTGGCTCGTATCGTGGCCAGCAATACCACCAGCTCGTGATGCTCTTCTAAGTCTACAATATCTGTTGCACCCATTTCTAGTTCTAGAAGATTATCCGAATCTGACGACGGCTCTTTTACTACGGGGATGTATTTTACCAGCAAATAAACAGGCTCTGTTGGTATTGGGTATAAGTGTAAATGTCTTCCCGCAATAAAGAATCTTCGATGGACAATCTTCCCTGACCTAGACGGAGTAAGCAGGTCGTCCTTGTAAAGGTCTGCAATGTGAGAAACAGACTCGATACTAGATGGGTGGTTTGTTGCTGAAACATCTGCATCTGAAGAAAGCTTTTGCAGGGACTGGATAGAGGTCCACTTCCCCATAGCGTTTCCGTCAGGCTTCAGAGCAGTGCTCATGTCTAGCGATTCAGCGTTTGCTGGATATGTTATCCTTGTGCTTCTGACAAATCTGTCTGGAGCCGAAGACACAATATCCGAGTATACTTGGTTGTTTGAATGGACAAGGAGAGTGTTTAGCACCCTGTCTGAGAAGTTCCCTTCTTTAGGCTCTAAGATGTAGTCTCTTAGAAGTGTTCTGGCTGTGACTCTGTCCATTGTTCATCCTAACTTGCGCTTGATTGGCTGATTTGAACAGCGGGTGCACCCTTGAGCCCACGCATGTCCAGGTGGTTGGCTGCGTCGTATGCCATCCTGTCTGGATCGAAGCTTTCATACAACTTCTTTTCTCGTCGAACCCTTTGTTGGTCTAGGTCTCGAGAAAGCTTTTGAGCCATCTTAAGAGATCCGTTGCGCTCTCTGTTTGCAGATGCGTACTTCATATCGTTTATTTCGGAGATGGCTTTATAGGTATGCCCTCTCTTTATCTCAAACAAACAATGAGCATCTCCGTTATCTGCTCGCGCCCACGCTTCCATCCTGTTGCTGTCAATATTGAAATAGACATCAATTGTGGGGTGGTCCTTCTTTATGTTTTCCAACTCTTTCAAGGGGAACCCATAGTCGATTCCTCTTCTGTATTGTGCTGGCAAACCCTTTATCAACATGTTGTCTCCTTGCAGATAGGCTGGTGAGCAGCAGCCGAAACCACTGCCCACCAACCAAGAACCTGCTTACTTGATGGTTCCAGAAACATCGACACCGTACAACGCGCCGTTGCAGTTCAGGGATTTGAACGCAAGGTTGTAGTACGAAACGTATCGAGCTTGGAATGCATCGAGGTCATTTAAGTCTTGTCGCAAGACATTACCGTCAGTCTTTTCCCACATCCAAGGACGGTTAACTGCCCACATGAGCGAAGCCTTGTTGAGGAAAAAGATAACTCCATAAGGACAATCGTTATCAAAGATAAACTTGACTGGCTTACCAGAGGAAAAAGTCAAGGTCTCGTAACCAGCCGTCATCTCTTTAGGAGCGTAACGAACTTGGCTGTCGAGAAGATCGACATACTCACGGCTAATAGATGGATGAGCGATCATCAAATCTACGCTGCGACCACTTTGCTCTCGGATTTGTTGAACCATTAGGTGCATCGCGTCTAAGGTCAAAGGAGCAGTTCCGGGCGAAGCAAACAACGTGCCAGCGTTAGGGGTTACCCGACCAGACCATTGCTCACTGTTATAGGCAATATTTTGAAAATTGCCGGAGCGAAACTGTAAAAGAGCGCCTAAACCTACTGGAGCTTGGTTTCCTTCGTTGCTGTTAACCCAACCACGAACAATATAATCACCGACAGCAGGAGCAGTTGAACCGCCAGCGGCTGTAACAGTAATTGTTGAAGTTGATCTGTTTATTGTAGCAACAGTTCCATATCCAGAAGGAGTTCCCATAATTTCAGAGGCAGTACCCCAGGCAATAGGATCATCGACATTAAGGTACCGAGTTCCACCATCGGTAGGAACAAGAGCGCCTGCGCCTGTGCTTGGAATTCCTCCTGGGTGACCAAGAACAACATTTGCGCCAGGAGCAGAGATTACTCGAGCGCGAACAGCGTTGCATCCTTCAAAACTGGTGTCCCACAGCGCGTGTCCAGCAGCGTTGTTTGCGACTGTTTGTCCTGTGTAAAGATGAAAAGAACGGAGAGATGTAATATCTCGCGCCATTCGCTCCATCTCAAAATCAAGAACAGCTTTGAAAGCGTGAGCTTCTGACTGAGCGCTGTAGATAGCTTGTCCCGTTAGTTTGATTCGACCGTAAACAAACTTTCGGTCAACCTCTCCTTGGACAGTGCTTTGGTATCCAGCGGTAGGCAAGGCGGCGTTTTCTGCAACAGCAGCAGCCCCTGTGTTACGACCGTTGTGGACGTGGATCTTTACTTTGTCACCTTCCCATCGAAGATTCTTAGATTTAGAGATTTCACTCTCGGCCCAGAACTCGTCAGAAAAAGTTTGTTGGGTATCTTTTTCGTAATATAACTGTAGTACTTCACTAATTTGACTAGTAGTTGCCATTTTCTACTCCCGCAAGATTATTTCCATCCTGCCGATTGCAATGCCATAAGGATTTTCCGGTCCCTGGCATCTTCAAGCTCTTCCTTTGTCCACTCAGACATTGGCTTTGCTTGTGCGTTTTTTACATGAGATTGAACACCACCATTAATTGGTGCTCTAGGAACTGCTTTGCTGGGAGCAGCTTGAGGAGCAGATTGACCTCGGAAACCGGCTAACCACTTCAACCTACTGGACAGTGCTTCCTGAACTTCGTTCATTCGGCTCAAGTCTGCACCATACTCCGTCAACTTGGTTACACCCACGTCATAAAGGAGTTGTTGCAGTTCTTGGCTAGCGTCTTCAGACAGGTCTTTCAAACCAGACTGCTGTATAGCGTATGCTACAGAAGCGTTGATTGAATTATCTATCTGCATTGCTAGCTGCTGAGTTTCTCGTTCAGCTTGCTGCTGTTGCCGCGCCCTTTCCATTTCCGACCAGCGGTTCTGCTGCTCTTGTTGGAACTGTTGCTGCTGTTGCTGCATCTGCTCGAGTTTTAGGTTGAGAAATTGCTGCTCATAATCGGGGTCGTCTCTATCCAAAGCAGCAAACGGGTCTACAGGCTCAGGTTTGTTCTGTTGAGCAAACATTTGTTGCGCTGCATTCATCTGCTGAATGTATTGGTTTTGTTGTTCAAGCTGGTTCTGTAGTTGGCTAATGTAGCTGTCGTACTGCCCCAGTTTTTCCGTCAAACCGTTCATCTTCCTGCTCATCTCGCCGTGGAGCTGATCCACAGTCCGACCTACAGGAGCTTCGTTTTGAGACTGTACCGCATTTGCAGCAAGCTCTGTTGCTTCCTGAGAAACCATCATGTCCTGTTGTGACGCCACAGCCGCGTTGACACCGGGTTCCACAGATAGCCCCTGTGATTCCTGTGCCGGAGATGGTTCCCCTCCCAAACTTTGTAGTGCTGATATTACATCAGCTTCATTGCTGTTCTGATCCACTTCTTCCTCCAGTCGTTACGCGACCAACCGATTTATTGGCTGGGTCCGCGAATCGATTCTACAGCGTCTAATTCCCGGTCATTAAGAGCCCCGGTGGTTGGTCCCATGTCCGGGGGAACTGTTTCCCCTGGTGGAACACCACCTCCAGCACCTTGCTGTGGCCCTCCTTGAGGTGCGGGAACACCTCCAGTTCCTTGTACAAATGCCGCGTGCTGATAGAGATGGTCGAGATATCTCTGACGAATCTCCGGTGGCAACGTGCGGAACTTGCGTTGTTTCATATATGTAAGGTGGACTTCCATGTGCTCGACATGGTCTTCCCAAGGCATTGCCTGAGTCTCTTCACCATCATCAGACAGAGCCGTGTTTTCTGCGCGAGCCCATTGCCTATCAAGCTCTTTGTGCCCATAAGCGGCAGCCGTGTCCCCAAACTCCATGTACTTGGCAAACTGGCGTTGGTCGATAAGCCCTACCTGGAACATCATCATAAGCTCTTGGCGACGGCTTTCCTTGTTCATGCTGAGAGCAGATGAGATTTGGAAAGAGATATCTCTGTACCGGATGTCAGAACCACCCAAAGCCCGAACCTCAGATATAGCGTTCTCTCCAACGACCTCGTATGTAAGCTCGTCAGAAGCAAACAGCTTCCATGTCTCGAGCATCTTCTTGCCCAGGTTTTTCAGGCAAGTCTTGAACAAGATCATTGTTGGACCGAGCTTTGTATTATCTTCTTCTGCTTGGAAAGCAATTGACCTTCCTGAAGCCGACCCAGAAGCTGTACCTAGCGATGCCTCGTGAACGCCTGTAACAGACCGTAGAAGCTCTCTAAACATGTTTGTCATAGCGAAGGTCTGTGGAGACACTGGCTGCCCGTGTACCCACTGTGGCGGCGCTCCTACAGCGTTGTACTCGATAACTTCTCCGGCCTTGCTGGTCATACCTGTAATGCCAGACCCGTGAGGCACAAACATCTTCCCAAAAGTGTTTAGCTCTCGTCCTTCGAGCATCATGCCCACGTTGACGTTTAGCTCTCGCTGCATAGACCTTGCATAGGTTAGCGGGGTGATCCCCTCAAATCTTTCAGGGTCAGTCCAGAAGTTGCAGTGAATGAAAGGGAAGTCCCCTCCAATAAGCTCCTTCTCTTGGTCTAGCACTTGACCTTGGCACACAAGCATGTATCGGCCCTTCTTGTGCTTTTTGGACGGGCGCTCCCAATACTCTGTTACTCTCGCCATATCCTGGGGAGAAGAGCTTGAGCCTCGATAATCAGACTGCCATTTGTTCTCGCTATCCCGGCTGACACCACCAGAAACAGATTTGCCCCAGCGCTCCCAAACTTCGTCAACATGGACCATATGAACCTGGGCCATCCACCGAGCAGACTTCAAAGTTTTTGCTCCAGGCTGGACATAGACCTCGAATGGATTGACAGACTTTACTTCCATCGCCCCAGACTTGTATTTCTTAGGCGTCACATTGAAGATTCCAAACCCGGCATCTTCTGTCTCAATATCGTCGCCAGCTTCTGGGTTCCAATCTACTCTCCAAAACGCTGTGCCAAGCTCCACAAGATTGGTAGCAAAGTTGACTGATTGAACATCCATGTCTTCTGAGCGCCAGAAATAAGCGAGCAGGTCTTCGCATGCGCGAGCAAGTTCAATATCTTCTTCATCGCTTGTTACCGGGGAGACCTTTGGGACAGGTCGTTGAGCTAATATTTTAGCAACCAGCACCCTGACGATAGAAAACATTTCGTTTACAACAGGGCGACGACGCCACGATGCAGCTTCTTCCTTTTCCAAGATAAGGTCTAGCGAATTCCATCGAGTCCACTGCTGCCCTCGACTAAACGCCCGGTTGAGCAGCCAGTCATGGATAATGCTTGTTCTATCGTTTTCCGCTTGTTGCAGACGAGACTCCACAAAGGAGGCGTCACTGTCCTCAGTAACACCTGTGATAGGAACCTCTTTCAATTGCGATGCCATGTTTGTCCTTTTAGTCTATTTTCATAGGGCCACCGGGAGCCCAAGTAGAGCCGTAAGACGATGGGGTTGTTCTTGTTTCAAAATTACTCTGCATAGGAGGAGTAAAGGTGTCTGGCGAAAATGTTTGCCTTGGTTTTTTCAACGGTTTTGCTAACGTCTTTTTTTGTGCAATAGCAATTGCTGCTGGGCTTGGGACTCTTCCCTTACTAAAAGCAGCTCCCATTGTTGGACTGTTCATTACCGCAGATAAATCGATTCCCAAATTTGCCGCAAGAGCAGAGTTTTGTTTTACGTTAAACGGCTTGCCTTCAGTCAGGCTTTTCCAATACGAAATTTTATCTGCATCTGTAATTGATGTCTGGTCTGTCGAGTTGAACAATTTAACAGCGGCCATAGCCTCTCCGTAAAGAGCTTCTGCGGTTTTAGGTTGAGCAACAGCATATGCCAAACCGCCTTGCGTTAAGTTTTTCAACCCCTGAGAAAACTGTCTGTTTCCCTCAGCTTTTTCTGGGTTTATAAGTCCAGTTATAGCGCCCCCTACACCGCGACCGGCCTGAACCCCTCCTAATATTGCTGGCATTGCAGCCAAAGACATGCCTCCTGTTGCGGATGCCGCAAGAACCCCACCGGCAACCATGCCGCCTACTTCAAGAAAGCTTCCTAAGTAATCATAGAAGTCTTTTTCTTCTGGACCAGGGGCTTGTTCTGGTTGTCTTTTGGTAATAGCCATAACTTACTCCTACTGGGAAACTGTCGGCACTTGCGGAATTGATATTCCAGATTGAGGTTTTTCTTGCCCCGAAACGCTAGGCACTTGTGGGATATATAATTTGTCTGGTGAAGGGGTGTTGAATTGAATAAGCTTTTTGAAGTCCTGCTTGGCATTTGGATTGAACGTTGCGTCAGGCACGTTCATCGTCAAACCTTCTACGTTATCTAGCTCACTCAACCCTCGGCTATAGTTTGAAGCCCATGCAGAGAGCTGCTCTGTTGACATACCGGCATGTGCTGCCATTGACGCCACTTCCATCAAATGTTTAGGGTTGTTCATATTGAACGCTAAATGCTGACCCGTTGCAGTAATAATCATAAGCTCGCCTGTTCTTGGGCTTAGAATTGGAACGAACTTTAGAGATTTGCTGTTTCTTGCTGTTGTCTTAGCGTTTGCAACCAGCTTTCTTAGGTACCTGTTGTAAACATCTTTACTGCTTTGAGGCTCCATAATCTTTTTCAGCCTGTTCTCGTTCATCTTGTTTTCGTCGGGGATCCTCTTTTTTTCTGAACGAGCAACAGAGAATGTTCTAGACCTTTTATTGCTTGAAGCCTTAGCCGCAGCCTGTTTCTGGCGAGCTAAATTAACTGCGGATTTTGGCGCTTTACTTCGTGATGGCATTGTTGCGGTTTGTTGTTCTGGCGCGGCTAGATAGTTTTGAACATAACCTTCGTTTGTAAAATACGAAGGGGGCGCTCCTATAGAAGCTATGGGAGCAGGCGGCTTGGGTTTCAATAAAGAATTGAATATAGCCATTTTAGATGAAGACGGTGAAGAGGTAGGTTGGCTATGATTTTTTGCCGCTAAAGATGCGTCCGTTATCATTTTTTTACTCCTCTATTCGCTATTGCGTTATACTTTTGAAATAGCTCGTTAAAGATTTCATCGCTACCACCAGAGTTTTGAAACTCTTGCAACATTTGCCTTGTTAAAGCTTCCGGCCAAGCTTTCATCTTGCCGTGCATTTGGTTCTCTTCTATTTTGATTTGCTCGGCTGTTTCTTGTTTGTTTTGTAAATAAGCAGATCCACCGCCAAGACCAACAAGGCCTGCCAGGAGTGCTGCTTTTTTAGGCTGGGCTTTATATGCAGATCGAGCGGCTCCTGCTAGTTGAGCTGGCGCTAGTGTAAGGACATCCCCAAGAAGTTCAGAACGATTGCTAGCCCCAAACGGGCCGCCCCAAGACCCGGATGGATTGCTTGGAGAAAAAACCGCTTTTCCGTCGTACATCTTTGCAAATCTTGGGTCTGAAGCAAGCGTTCTTGTAGGCGCTAGCGTTTGACTCCCAGCCGCTCTTTTTGGTGATAATATTTCGGGCTTAGCTCGCCAAAATGCAGGGTCATTAATATACGACCCACTAGCAGGAAGCCCTTCTGTAGAGCCGACAGCTTTGTTTTCTAGATTTTCAAGAATACTTTTTTGGGCTGGGATCATTTTATGTTTGCCTGCCGCTGCTTGAGGTGCAAACTCTAACCCAATTTTTTTTCCCGTTTGGCTGGGTAGTGGGGAGACAATTCTATTCCCAGACATGTCACGAAATTCCGTCCCTCCGCTTTTTAGCAAATCACCCATACCTATTTCTTGAGGTTTAGAAACAGGCATTGTTTGGTCTCTAACAAACTCTCGAGCCCTAAGGGGGGCGATGTTTAGCGTTTTACTGTCGGTGGCGACACTGTTTGGCATTTGACGAAACAGTGGGTCTTGACCTAACGCCTGTTGCATGTGAGGACTTTGAAACTTCCAGTTTATGGGGGTTTTTTCAGGAGACGGGGTTAGAGGTAATTTTGAATAATCAACACCTTCAGAAACAGTGTCTAGAGCTTTAGGGTTTTGCGTTATATTTAATTTTCCCCCTTTACCTTTCACTTTGCTGAAATCTATTTCTGGCATTGAATACTTTACATCCATCCCCTTCATTATGTGTGGCGCTTTAGCTTGTTTAGCAAATTTAGATAAAGCCAACTTTGTTGCGGCCTTTCCAATCCCAGCCCCAACCATATGCTCCGCTATAGCCATTCCAGCATCAACCTGTTGGTCAACAGGCATACCTTTTAGGCCTGTTACAGGAATAGTGTTTGGGTCTAAACTCAGCCACTTCAGAACCTTGTTTAGTTCAGCCAACACTTGAGATGCGCTTTTTCCTTTTCTCTTTTCGGCAGCGGCGTATTTGTTGGCCAAGCTTTCAGGGGTTTTCATTAGTGGACTCCTTTCTTTTTCATCTGTTCGATAAGGTATTCTTCCTCTTCGGACATCCAGTAACTTTTAGCAGGGCCACCAATAGATTTAGACGCAACGTATTCCGGCAGATTCTTTGCCGCTAAAAGCTGTCGTGCTTCTGATTCCATGTCGTCGCGCATCTTCAGCATTTCTACTCGCTCCTTCCAGTGAAAGAAAGCTTGACATATAACAACTATACAAAGAGCTAGTATTGCTGCAATAGATTCTTGCATCTTATTTCTCCAAACGCTAGAGGATGACCCCATCTCTTTCAAACAGCCCCATCTCTTCAAGGTGTCTGTCTATTCCGTTTATTTGTTTCTTTCGTAAATGCTGATCCCACTTTCGGATCCCCTCTTCACCAGTAGCCATTACTCTATAGGGAGTAGCCTGTTGGCTGCTTTCTTCTATTTCTGGAAGCTCGGTACACACTTGACATGCAATCATAAACATAAACGCGGCATCATCGTGCTCGCCGCCTGGAGCTTCGATCTTGTTTGTCTTCTCGTTGTGGATCATCGACTGCAATTCGTTGATAACAACCTCATCCGGCGTAACAACAAGCCCGAGACGAAGAAGCCTTTTGGCTGTAGAAATCATGTCAGGACGAGTAGTTGTTGATGTGTACCACCCAATCTGATTCCGCTGCCAACTACCTGTGGCCCTGTTCAGCTCCTGTCTTCGGTAGATGAACGGGTAAGTAGCGGACCTTATTGCACGCAAAGTACCGACGCCGTAACTATTTACTTCGGGAGCTAACCATCCCCAGTTATACGCCTCTCCGATGGAGACCATCATCTCCCCAACCTCATCAGGCTCAGGCCGACCGTAAAACGCCGCCACCTGTTGCACCCCACCGCCTTTCAAACGCTTGAACACACCAATGGCGCTTTTATCCATGTTGGTTTGCTTACCCGGCAAATAACCTGAACAAATGTCTGCTGTCACAACATACTTTTCATTTTCGTCAGGCTTCTCCCAGACTCGCCAAGCACCGTTTGGCTGTCGCACCCACTGGATCCCTGTTGACGATTTGAAAATATCGAACCGCTCTGGCGCGTGAATACTTCCCCTGAGACGATTTACATCTGAAGGCTTGAAGGCTGGACGGCCTGTGGCCAAGAAACAAGAAATGTCATCCCATGGATACTCTTGATTCATAGTCTCTTCGTCCCCCTCGCAGGAGTCGTTGAGCTTCCAGTACCACCATTTTAGCTGGCCTAGGGTTATATTGTGCGCTTCTGCATGTGCTAGGGCATCCTGGTGGATTCTAAGGGCAATACGGTCTGACTCTTTGTGTGAAGACTGGTACAACTTCCACAGCTTTTCGTCTTCGGGCGTTGTCTCTAACGTATACTCTTCAATCTCGTACCATGGCACAAAGAACGGGAGGAATGGAGACTTGCCTGACTTTGCTCTTTTCCAGTTGGTATGGAACTGATTGCCTTCACCGTTAGGCGTAGACTCATCAATGACAAACGTCCCTGCTCCCATAGGGCAGGTCTGTCTTGCCGCTCGCATAGTTTCTTTTGGGCTATCCCAAAACGCGACCTCAGAAAAATGAAGTAGCTGGTTTGTTTTAGACCGCCCCGTCTTATAAGCAGTTTGTTTTGTGCCTGCCGTCTTGATACGCACCGCCGACTTGTCGGTAGTGGCGTAGCCTAGCTTTCGATTAGAGCGGTCAACAACCGGCTTTACATACGAAGACAAGTTGTCTCGCATAATTTCGTACATTTCGAGAATCGAGCTTGTGGAGTCGTCATCATCAGACAGGACCATTGCAGTCTTGCCTTTATTCTGTGTGATAACCCAGGTGATAAACGCCGCAGTAAGAGTTGTGCATCCCCACTGACGCGCTTTGAGCACAATGATCCGTACCGGCTGTCCCGAGTACCAATTCGTAAGAATAGCTTTAGACAATCTTCGCTGTGGTTTGTTCCAAATAAACGGCTTCAACTCACCTTTCTTTGTTCGTATTTGGATCTCTTTGGCGCAGAAAAACTCAAAATCAGAACGACATCTGTCTTGGTACAGAGCAACGAGGTTCTTTTCCTCTTCGACATCAGGCTTTTCACCCGCCTTTCGCCTACTGTTGTACAAGTTCATGTCGAACTTCATAGGTTCTCCTAATGAACAGCACCCTGCTGCAACTGCTCAACCTTAACCTCTAGCTTCGTCACCTTCTCCGCAATAATATCCACACGCTCGTGACCACGACTAGCTTTCCTGTCTGTGGCAGCCAGCTTAGACTCAATAGTCTCTAGTGTGTTGTTTATTTTCGCCAACACGAGACTTACCTTTGCCATCTGACCCCTGAGATACCAGGAAAAAGAGATGAGACTTCCCACCAGTCCAATCAGCGACATTACATCTTTCATAGTTAGCGTTAAGTCCATCTCTCTCTCCTGTTCTTTGCCACGCTTACTCAAGCCTCAACACGAATAAACAATCAAATGGTGTGGCAAGTCCTCCCCCGCGCAGGGTTACGGTTTGTTATACGTTCCATTTACTAGTTAGATATGACTCTAACTGGGTTATCTCTGACGCCGAAAGCGCCTGATTGAAGTGACAGAATTCACCAATATACGCCACTAATCCATTCAAAACCTGCCCTATGACATACCCGTTCGAAGTCGTCCCGTATGTGCTGTTAGGTGTAGTCCTTGTGTGAGAGACTCCGTTGAGCCTAAGAGTCACATTAGTGTTATCATTAGTGACAACCATCAAGTACTTTGTATGTTCAGCGACTGTCGGGTTTGACGCAAAACTTCCTTGACTATACTTGAACCACTCAAGCTCTATATTTCCAAGATTGTTTTTTCTAACAACAACGGAAGCCCCTTGAGGTTTGACTAAACGCAAAAGGTCTAGATTGTTACCCGCTGGCACCGTGTCAAATGCAAACACCGCAGCAGCAGTCCACTGCTCGCCTATACCAGATGCGGTTGAGTACGGAAAGTTTACACCCACGTTTAGCGAGTTGTTATTCTGAAACAACACATGCTGTTGCCCAAGCGTTGAACCAAACGCACCCATCAACATAGGCTGGTCTGCGGATGTTACCTGAACAAAGTCTCTGCCATTCCCAGACTTGTCACCCCACTGGCTTATCGCGCTTGCAGACTCTGATATTGTTGAGGTGTCTGTTCCATCTAACCACACCGCCAAAGACGATATATCTGTAGGAGAGAAACCATGGTTTACAGATACAGTTGAATTGGAGTCAGAATTGCCACCATTAGACAGTTTGATATCTCTTGCGGTGACCGAGCCCGGAAGCGCAGCCACATTCAGGTCAAACACAACCCGGTGTGTGGTAGATGTGGGGGATGAGACAACAACATTACTGACCGTACCCAAAGCGGCAGGTACAGACACTTCAATACTGGGGCTAAACTTGAACCCATCAACAGTCACAGACGTAACACCTGTAGACCCAAACGACGAAGGGCTTATTGATGTTATAAATGGAGCTTGCTTGCCTGACTCGTTGTAACTCATGGCAGTCCTTATAGTTTAGCTAGGAACCCAGGTGCAAAGTGTTAATAAAAATAAATTGCAGTGAACCTTTGTGTTAGTTTGCTGCCTCAACCGCGAAGGTATATGGCTTTTCCTGGGCTCCCAACGTTATTCTCCCGACTCTTCGGGTTCCGGCCATGTAATATCCGAATGGCTTACAACTACCGCGTTAGGATAACACTTTGATATCACAGAGCATTCTAGGTGCTTAGGCTTCTGGACGTAAAAGAACCCTTCAATGCTTTGGACTGGTGCCCAATGCATCGTGACCTTATCATCTGGCCTGGACTCAATCTTTTGAGCAGTGTCATAGTCGCGCGCCATTGCGTAGGCATCGGTTTCATTATCATGTTTGTAGTATTGTATTTCTTCCATTTTCTATGCTCCGTATTTGTCAGTCCAATAATCCATAAGGTCGGTAATCTGCGAGTCAGATGCAGCGTACTTAAGAAACAGAGCCTCCGCCATCACCGCCTCGTTTACATAAATTTGAGCCCCAGCAGCGTCAGCAGTAACGTTATCTGGGGAAGTGTATGTTTGAACGGCGGTTGATGAGTTATAATAAACTTTTCCTTCGGTGCCGTTTTTCCTAAGAATCATTACTGCAGTGTTTGCCCGGGGGGTGGGTATAGAAAAAACTTCATTATGACTGGCTGAATTGCCCCTGACTCTGCTGACAATGTCATTTCTTTGGCTGGCTACATTATATGCACCACCAGTATAGAACAAAAAGTCGTGATACCAGTTCGGATGAGTATTTGTGACGTCTTCTACCCAACGAATGAAAGCCCGACCCCAAGAAGAATTGTCAGCGGTAGGAGAAAGTACCATCGCCATCGTGTAATTTTCGGAAGATGTTCTTGTCCAACTGCCATCGGCTGCAGTGATAAAATAAGACGCCGTACCATCTGCGCTGTCTCTTATGGCGGGGTGATTTGTCGAGCTATCCCAGCCTGTGTGAGCAGCCACATAGATAGGTTGGTCTATTGATGTAGATTGATAAAATTTTGAAAGACCGGACGTGCTACCGTTTGCTAACCACTCAACAACATTATCACCATTAGAAGGTGTTTGGCCACTGGAGTTTCGCATGCCATCAGGTTGAAACCACCCGTCAGAAGATGATAAAACCAAATCTTCTGGAGAGAAAGCGGTTGATAGAGCAACAGTTGCTTGACTGTTAGAGTCAGACTCTCCACCGTTCGACAGCGTAATATTGTAATTTGTGGGCGTCGCTGCCGGGGCATTCACATTCACAACAATCACCGCCCGGTATGTCGTAGCCGCTAACCGACTGATAGCGACCGATACCAAAGAACCAAGACCGCTCGGAACCTCTACTTTCATTGAGGGAGAAAATAACGCACCGTCAATTGTAAAGGTAGCATTTCCTGCCACAGAAACCTTTTGCGGGCTTATTGAAGAAACAAACGGGCTCTGCGTCCCTCCAGAATTATATGCCATTTTTTACACTCCGTATTTATCAGTCCAATAGGATTGAAGTTGTGCCAACTGAACGTCCGAAACTCCATAGTTCAAAACCACACACTCTCCGAAAAGGGTGGGCATTTTTGACCCGCCAAGGAATGTGCTTATTTCGTTGCTGGCTGGTGCGGAAAAGGCCGTTATTGTGGAGGTTGTATCGTAATTTAGTTGAGGAAAAACCATTCTCTTCGTCGTTGCGCTAGACTGAATGTAGAAAACAAATCGTATCGGATTTTGGTTGGGGTCCTCCCATGCTGAGTCATACCCAGCCCCAGACCATCCGTGACTAGTGCCGACTCTATAACGCATAAGCTGCCTAAGACCGATGTAGGTATGTACAGGGTATGCGGAATTAGCAGCCATAGCCGTATTTGCGAGAGTTTTGACTACCATGCCGACCGTCAGGCCCTCGATGTTTCCAGACGGTCCATTAGTCAAAGGAATATTTGATTTGAATTTTCTTGTGAGAGTTACCGACGGGCCAGGAGGCATCCCCGTCCCGCTTGCGACTTTTCCGGTGCTCCAAGTGTGGTTATGGATATATTGCGGACGTTCCGACGAATAATAAGACGATAAAGTATGATTACCTCCGCTGGATGGATAACTGGCAACAGTGTCGCCGTCCGAAAGAGTCGCGCCTAAACTGTCCGGATTCCACCAGTAATCAGTAGAGCCTAGAATAAGCGCCTGCGGGGTAAACTGCGCAAGGTTTACGGTGGCTTTACTGTTTGCCGTAGACTCCCCGCCGTTCGAAAGTGTTATGTCGTAGTCAGTCGGTGTTGATGTCGGGGCCTGTACGTTTACAACAATGACCGCCCTACTGGTGGCACTAGTTGGCTGAGTAATGGTAACCGAAACCAAAGTGCCTAAACCACTCGGAACGTCTACCTTCATAGATGGAGAAAACAAAGAGCCCTCTATTGTAAACGTCTCATTTCCGGCATTTGAAACCGCAATAGGGGATATACTGGAAACGTGTGGCGATAGATTGCCGCCTTCCTGATAAGACATGTCCCTCTCCTAAACAATCAACCACTTAGAGCCATCGGTTACAAACGATAGGGAGCCGCCATTCGATGCTATAACAGAGCTTGTTCCTGCATCTATGTTAGCGCCACCGGAGGCTGTGACTGTGATGTTATGTGTGGCTGCGTTGTTTGCTGCGTCCTTCACAACGTATTGACTGGCCGCGTCTGCTGCTGCTGGTGCAGGTAGCTCAATGTATCGAGGTGCTCCGGCTGTGCTTCCGAAAACAGTTTTTCCTGCTGGCCATGCAAATGGCGTTCCTGATGTGCCTGTGCTGGCACTCATCTCGACTGATACTCCTCCACCGCCGCCAAGGTTTGTGTCCTCGATAATTGTAGGGGCATCTGCAACAGTTTCAATCGTAAGGGCCCCTAAACAAGTGTCTGACTCTCCCATTTTGGTGAGAAAAGCTTCTCTTGTAGTGTCGATAACCTCTGAGGCTCCTGAGCGAAGTATGCCTTGGTAAGGCGCTGGAAGGGTGATAAATTGTGCTGGGTAAGCAACGTTTGTAACTCTGATTGCCATATCGGGATCTCCTAGGTTTCGATTGAGCTTGACGTGAAGGACAGTTCCTTTGCGAGACGGTCTCTTTCCTTTGAGTTGGATTGGAGCCCGAGCTTGGTAAGGTTTAAACACTCCCGAAACCACTTCAATTGCATGTCGGGATCTTCTGCGTTTGCGAGCTGGTGACCGGCGTAAAGGGCGAGAGCTTTCTGAGCCCTCCCTCCGGCGAAGTCGAGAGCGTCTAAACGGCTCTGGATACTCTCCGCGAGTTTCGAGACTTTCCCTGAATCGGGAACAATTTCGGCCTTACCCCTTCTTGATTGCACCGCTGCTCCTTTACAAACGTAAAGTTAACATTCGCCTACAAGAAACGTACAGCAAGGAGGGTTAAGAGACAACAACAAAAAGAAAAAGCGCCCCAGGTCACACACTCCCGAGGCGCTTCGGAGACACAATCGCTGTTTAGGTGCAGAAGGAGCAACACTTAACAGCTTCTTGATAAGAACGTTTTTACACTCTCTTCCGGGTGTTTGCAAGCACTTACAAAAAAACTTGAAATATAAAGCGTGTAGGGCGGGGTATGATCCATTTGTCACTCTTGACAGGTGTAGAAATAAACGGGATAAGGAAATCGATTGATTATACTCCTGACGAGCGAAGCGAGGATACGAAAGGAGTACCCTTACGACTCCAGTATCCGGTCTAAGACGCAGCGCAGACGCTGAACCGAGGAAGGCACTACACCAATGCACACGTTACGAAAACTTAGGCTCGTCGCAGCCATCCTGTTTGCTATGACACCACTGTTCATACTGTTCGCCATGTGCGCCATACATGCCTAGTTTCAAAACTCAGGATTTTGTCTCTGGGGTCTAATATAATATCGACCTCAGCCAGCTACGCTGCACCCCCTTACCCCCCGATCTCGAAGAGGGTTGTAGAGTAGACAAACGTCAAGTAGCAAGGTTTACAAACGTCTACCAAGTTCCTTGGTAGGGTGGTTGAGAATCTGTCCAATGTTTATATTTATATACATGTATTTGGTCCAGAAAAGACAGAACGACACCATAACCTTATAGTACTATATTATGATAT
>Ga0209348_1000413_pt1 | contig 22933 bp, 31 predicted proteins | sample ETNvirenome_2_30_FD_184065 | JGI IMG/M metagenome (GOLD analysis project Ga0209348, IMG submission 184065) | Marine viral communities from the Pacific Ocean - ETNP_2_30 (SPAdes) (version 2) | ecosystem: Environmental > Aquatic > Marine > Oceanic | place: Pacific Ocean | collected 2013-06-22
TGTGACAGATTGCTTGCGACCACCTGCAAGTGATAATCCATCTTGTAAGGCTTGTCAAGCAGGGATGCCACCTATGACGAACCCTAAGAGTCCTCATGCGGCGGCAAATGCAGGTGGGTTTGTTCCTCGCATTGAAAAGAGTGGGAAACCGATTCAAGATGGAAAGAAGGAAATGGGTGTCGCCAAAGATGTAAAACCGACACAGACAACCGGGACAGCGCAACAAAAACCCGCAAATACTTCTTCAAGTTCCAAAATGACTCCAAAAGAAAAAGCCCAAGCCAAGAAAGCGGTGCAAATGATTTTTGACACGACATGGTTTAATTGGGTGGATGGAATGCCAAAGATGTTTGAGGATTTATTCAAAGAGTATGGTAATTTCGTGGCGGTGACGGTTAAACCTTCAACAATGGTAGGGCTACCGCAAAAACACAGGGGAACGATTAACATTCGTGGAAAAGCCCCGTTTGCTTTCATCAAAGATACTCTTTTACGGATTGAAGGCCCATCAGCCATTATGAGGATGATTGAAACCAATCCAACCTATACAGAAGCAAGTGGCGGTGTCCCTGCGAAAGATATGATGTTCGCTCTTGAAAACGATGGTGCTACCTTTGACTTCACTTTAGATTATGAAAACAAAACAGATAATGATATGTCCATCTATGCTTACAACGATGGAAAAACGCTTAGGAACATCCCTCGTTGGGCGATAAGTTAAACAGGTTGAGGTCGTATGGAAGATTGGAAGGAAATCCTTGACTCCCCTCTTTTACACCAACATGGCTATGTGTCGTGGGAAGAATACATCCGATTGTCCGTAAGTAGTGCGGGTATCATTTATCCAATGTATGCTTATGATGAAAAATACACCTTAGAACCTTTATTTGTTGGTTTTGTATTTATTCCAAGTCCTCCGATGTTGATAACAACAGAATTCGGTGAGGTCATGGATGAAGTCATGCCGATTTTCTTTGACCACGACAATGTAATGATGTTTGACGGATTCATTGATTATGTGTATCAGTTTGAAGAACCCGAAACTTGGGAAACTGATTGCGAATTACTCCTATACCATAACCGTGCCGCCGTTTTTGATGAATACTTACAGGAAGAAGTGGAGGAATTCGGCATAACGGAAGTTTTATTAGCATCCTTGCGGGGTCAATACGATGGACACTCCGAGTGGGCTACGCATCCCGATGAATGTTGAGGTATAAATACCTGTTCGGACAAACCATTAGATAGAGGTTTGAGAACATGAATCCTAATCGTCAAGCAAAAGCACTTGATATTGTGAAGAACATGGAAGTGGAACAAAATTCCCCTTTCGCTTTCGTTGTCAAGGGACAATCTAAGACGGCTTACCGTGTTTATACACATGGCCCCGAAATGCTATTGGCCGATGGCCGAGAGTATTGGGCTTGTGAATGTATGGACTACAAAACACGATGCCGTAAGCAAAAGATTGATTGTAAGCACATTATGGCCGCTAAGGTGTTCCAAACCTTGAATAAGCGGTGATGAGAAGTGTCAAGAAAAAATCTATGGAAAGAGCCTCTTTATGAGGCCATGAAAGAGCGAGCAATTTTATCAAGTGAAATGCCAACCATCCTCAATGGTTTGTATCGTAATGTGCCTTCGGCAGTTAAGATTTCCGCCGTGTTGTGCCGTGATAAGCGGTTCACCAAATTGGAGAAGCCTTATTGCTATGGACTAAGCGGTGCTAAAAGCCATCGTGTCATTCTTTTCGGTCTTGCTGACAGGGAGTATGATGATGCACCCCCGTTCAATTTTAAGCGAATGAAAAACTGATTTGCTTTGACCTTAAATACTCTCATGCACTCCCAATAGTGCATAGGCTTAGATAGGGTCATGTTAAAGTATAAATACCTGTAAGACGGAGAAGATTGATATGGAAAGTGTTGAGCAAAAATGTGCCGATTGTGGAAGTCAAGAATTTGAAACGGGTGCTGATGGCTACACTTACTGCGTCATGTGCGGTTTGGTGCAACAAGCCCAAGTCATTGACTACGGCCAAGATTGGCGTTCCTATGAAGACGGTTCGGGGCAAGAAAATGAGCGCACAGGTGCCGCTAAAGACATCCTTCAACACGACTATGGTATCACAACGGAAATTTCACCCGTTATGAGTGGATTGAATTCCAAGCAAAAAGGTAAATGGGGTCGTTTGAAGCACATTGATAATAGAGGAAGAATCCGAAACTCCACCGAAAGGAATCTTGCTACTGCTTTGACAGAATTGAAGCGTATTTCCTCTCGTATGTCGTTGCCAAAGACGACTCAAAAGGAGGCCGCTTACATTTACCGTAAGGCGGTGGAAAAGAAATTGATTCGTGGTCGTTCTATTGAAGGTGTGGTCGCCGCATCCATTTACGCCGCTTGTCGTTTGCATCAAAATCCAAGAACCCTTGATGATGTGGGAAGACATTCACGCACAGGAAGAAAGGAAATTGGAAGAACCTTCCGCTTTTTGAAGCGTCAATTGGTTTTGACGATTGGACTTTCCAACCCAAGCGATTACATTCCAAGATTTTGTTCCGAATTGAAAGTGCCAAAGGAAATTGAGTTAGAAGCCTCTCGTATTCTTCGTGATGTGGGGGCGGAAGCCATGATTAGTCGTGGGCCAACAGGTATCGCCGCCGCCGCTATTTATCTCGCCGCTAAGAAGCAAAAGAAGGACAGGACTCAAAGTGAAGTCGCCCAAGTAGCAGGTGTGACCGAAGTGACGATTCGCAACCGCTACAAAGAATTGTGCGAGCATTTGAATCTCAATTCTCAAGACCCAACCCAACCTGCAACAAAGGTTTGAATAGGTAATTGGTGAATGGTTGTTTATGCTTGAAGTGATGTTGGGCGTAGCGTTTGCTTCGTCTTTAGGTTTATCTTTGTGGTTATACCGCAAAATGACGGCTCTCAAGAACCTGCAATACCGAGAATCCTTAGAACGGGTGGAATCCCAAGAAGCGTATGAGAATCTTTTGTTCTCCATTGAGCGTGAGAGGGAAACGATTGCTACTACGATTGAAAACTTACAAACTCATGTGGTTTATCTCCAAGAGGAAAACCGTTTGAAAGTGAGAGAAGCGAGTGACCTGATGAACCAAATTGAGCAAATAGCGACCCAAAGTGAGGAAAAATCCCAAGAAATCAAGAAACAAAAGAGTCGGGCCGCATCAGCCCACACTACGAAAGGTCAAATCCTTGAGAAGTGGTGTCCGTTCCTTGAGCATCCCGACATTGACCCCGATTGGGAAGCGAAGAATTGGTCTTTCATGGGTAATCCTATTGACTACATTGTGTTTGATTGGAGAAATGACAAGACGATTAACATGGCTGATGGAAAAGTGATTATGCTTGATGTGAAATCGGGCAAGAGCCAATTGACTACGAAACAAAGAAGGATTCGGGACTTGATTCAAGCAGGGAAAGTGGAATGGAGAACGATTCGTTTGGAGTGAAACATCAAGGTATAAATACCCGTTGAGATAATGATTGAATTACAGGAAGTGAACCAAATGGTATCAGTAAAAGTAATCCCGGAAAAAGGTGTTGAATACAGCGTATATGAGAAGAACGGTAAGCACCGTGTCTATTTCAAAGTGAACAATGGTGGAGGTCGCCCTCTTGAGGTCGGAAACTACGACATTATTGAAGGCAAATTCTTCCCCGCAAGAGGCGCAACGCTTGTATGGAATGTCGTTGAGAAAGACGACAACCCTCAAGCCTTGATTGTCATTGGCGATTCCAAGCAAATCTTTGTTGGCAAGTCCAAGAGCGCACCTGCCCCTGCTACTCGTTCTTCATGGGGTGGCAATTCCAACAACAACAATCGTGATAGGGACATTAAGCGTGGTATGTGTTTCAACAACGCTACTGCACTTGTGGCTAACAACCCTGCGTATCATGCCGTTGATGATGATGAAGTCGTTGAGGCTATCATGGAATTGACCGACAAACTGTTCACCCAATACATGAAGCGATTCGGCAATTGAGGGGATTCCCCTTGACGGCTACGCTCTATTGGCTGAATATCCACAACAACGCCCCGTTTGCTACTGTTGAGCAAGTGGAAGGACAGTATGTTTGGAAATGGTTGATTGACGACCCTAAGATGGTCTTGGAATACTTTTTCCGTTTGATGTTTTGCACCAATTGTGGAAAGCGACATTCGGACTCGGTAATTGCTCAAGCCAATGACGGTTCTCAATATACAATTTCTCAATTGCAGAATGTATTTTTCAATTGCCAAATCATTGTCCACAAAGTTTAGTTTTTTCGGATATTCTTCATGGGAACATTTAAGTCGTGATTCTTCATAGATTCAATTATGAGAAGGAAGAAAGTCCACGAATTCAATCCTTTCAACCCTAAAGATAGGGCGAGAATAGAGGATAAAATCTTCTCCGATGAATGGGTCAAACACAATGCTTGGATGGGCGATGAAAACGAAAAAGCCTTGAGCAAAGAAGAAGCCGAGCAAAAGCGTTTGGAATACAAAGAATATGTGGATGCTTGCGGAACAAAGATTCGGATGCCGACCTTTGAAGAATGGTTGGAAAAGCCCGAAGTTATGGTGGAGTTTATTTTTAATCAACCCGCCTTTGACCCATTCCACCCGCCACTATTTTTCAATTACCAAGACGGTATTCCTGTCCCTAAATTGAGGAAAATGAAAGCCAAATACGAAGAATGGAAGGTGGAACAGGATGAGAAATTTGCGATTTTCCACGAAATGTTAGGTGAAAAGGCTATTCGTGCAGGTAGGCCGGGAGTGGGAGAGGCTCACAAAGGTTGGGGTCGTTCCAAGAGGAAATACTGAATAAACGGAAAGTATAAATACCACCGACCATCACATACTCTTAGGGGAAGTCCAATGATTACCGAAGATGAGATGATTTTGAAAGGCCGCCGAAAGAAGATGTATGGGCTATTGCCTCGTCAAGCAAGATTGGTCATGGAATTCATGTCGGGTCGTGAAGGCGAATGGAAGGAAGCGGAAATCATGTCGCATCTTCGTGATGCTTGGGAACGCTTCGGTATGGACAGGGGCAAGATTACTTTCTTTTGCCGTGCCGTGAAGGACATTAACGGGAAGCACATTTTCAATGTGTCGGGGAATCGCCCTCGTTCAATCCGTTGGCTTCCTCTTGAAATGCGTGAATGATTGCCATTTCTTCCGCAAGGTCAATACCCATAAGAACGGCTAAATCGTTCCAATATCGGAATGCGCCTCGTTTGACTTCAAGAGGATGAGGTTTTACATCAAGGGCTAACATTTCAATGAGTTTCACATCAAAAGAGGTCATTGTCCTCATCCTCCGTTTCCATGTCAAGTGGGGCTTCATTTGTTAAGAAGGAAACCCTTGCTTGAGGATATTGGCGAAGAACCTTGTCCTTTACCATCTTATCAAATTGCTCTTTGAGAAGTTTGTCAATCGCCTCTAAAGTGGATTGTATGCCCTCAAAACCACCAAGCCAAGCGAATTCGTAAGAAATGATTGTTCCCTTTGGCATTTGGAAAATCTGTCGCTTGATGGTATCAACGAAGTCATAAGTGTAGCCTACCTTGCGAAGAAGGACATTCATAGGGCAGTTTTCATCGTTCTTGAAGTCCTCCGAAAAGAACATCATGTGAAAGCCTGTGGGTGGGATTCCATCGTCTTTCATTTGTTTCAAAGCGACTTCTAAATCAACCGCCGCTTGTGGGGATTCATCGTTTTCGTTATCTTTGCTAATACTCATTGTAATTCCTCAAGTAGTTTCGGGTCATTCCACCGCTTACAAATCTCCAACATTGTTTTGAACGCAGGTTTCAATTGGGAAATGTCCACCTTTTGCTCTTGTTTTTGCGTGTTAGCAGTAGGAAAGTGATAGCGGGTCTTTTGAATGTAATAGCCGTGTTTGAGCATGGATGCCAAAATTGCTGATGCTTGTTCCGCATTCTTGGCAGAATCCAAGACGACTTTGTTTTGTTCCTCTCCGAAGGTTAGCAATTGTTCCGTGCTTTGTTGAATCATCGCCCCATACATTTGTTCATTATCTTCCATCATCTTGTTGATGTGGGCTACATCTTGATTGTAAATCTTGGCGAGATGGTCGTTGAGGCAACCTGTGGTAATCACGGAAAGTCGCAAAGGCGGTTGTAGGATGGTGAAAAAACACAGGAATAACGAATCTAAGTCGGAATCTTCCTTCATTTCTATGTCGGCTACTACCATAACTTCGGCGTTTTTGTTGAATCCTAATTTCACTTGCTTAATTTCTTTCATGGTATGCAACCTCCGCATCGGTAAAATCTTCCCTCTTGAGTAATGTCAAAGGAGGATGAACAGTAATGGCATTGGCGGATTCTCCACCGAAGCATGATGAGGGGTGTTTGGCAAGCATCGTTAAAGTGCTTGGGTTCTTCATTTTGAAGGAGTTCGCCGTCAAAAGGATGTGATTCCTTATTGATGGCTTCCAAGACGGCTTGTTCCATATCCATACCTCAAAATGACTTCCCCAATCTTCGGATTTCTCCGACAGGGATAGTCCCGACCACGAATATGTCTTTCCCTTCAATGATGGAAACCTTCACCAATTTAGAATCGGATTCGCCGTAATCTTCAACGACCATCTTTCTTCCACCACCTGTGTCAAGGATGACCTTCATAACCTACGGTTATGGGTGTAAAGTATCTCAAACTAATGGCGAGAGTATAAATAGCGAGAGGGATAATCAGTAAATATGAAGATGCCCGATGATGAACCTACTAACCTCATCAATCCGCCGGGATTATCGGGTTGGGGTTATTTCAACACGCACATTGGGTTGTTCTATGACATGGGAGAATACGGAGTAATCTATACCGATACCCGAAGTCCTTACTATGTCACCAAAGTCGCTAACTTGGATATTACCGATGGAGAGTCAAATTATGAGATGGCTGATTTCTTACGAGATAATTGGTATAGGAACATTGAAGGCTTAATCAAAATTACTTCTATTTTCGTTGGAGAATGTGATGCTTTGCACAAAGCCTTGTTTATGAGAATCAAGAACGCAACGAGTGTTGAGAATACGCAAAAAGCCCAAAATGTCCTTGATTTAGAGGAAGGCGATGAAATTCTCATGGTTAGAATGGAATTATTACCGCATCTTGGATTGACTTATCCCAATATGTCCAAGAAAGAAATGATTGACCGTGTGGCTGATGCCGCTTACAGTATTGGAAGCAAGACAGGAATGATTTTAACCGATTTGAAACCTCCCAATTATGGATTTAGAGAAGATGGTTCAGCCGCCATTTTTGACTTCAATTTAGAAGAAGGCTTTCGCACTAAGGAAGAATACAAGAAAAGAATCACCGATGCTTCGTGAGAACCTTTATTAACCTGTTCGCACAATCGTTAGATTGGTGATGGTCTGATGACCGAAAACAGCGATAGCGACAGCAAGACAGAAAATGAAGCCCTTGACCCTTTTGAAGTAGCCCTTGACTCCCTAAGACAAGGAAAATACCGTGAATCTCTCGGCGGTAAAACAGGCGTAAATCCAACAGGTGCTTCGGCATGGATGCTAAATGAAAGGGGCGAAAAAACTCTTGTAGGAAAGTGCCTCCGTCAAGTTTGGTATTCTAAGAAGCGTGTGCCTCGCACCAACCCTGCTAACGACAATTCTCAATTCATCTTTATGATGGGGAATATGGCCGAAGAAGGACTTCAAGACGCATGGCGTAAGGCAGGTGTATTGCTTGAAGAAAACGCCAAGATTCGGAAGAATATCGCTAAGAATCCCGACACCGATGATGAAATCATGCTAAGTGGTGAAGTGGATGCTATCGTGCGATGGTCGGAAATGCGAACAGGTGATGATGGAGTGCCACGAATGCACATTGACCCAACAAAGGCTATCGGCATTGAAGTCAAGTCCAAGTATGGATATGGTGCAAAGATGGTGATGAATGGCAACAAGACCTCCACTTACGAGCATGGATTCCCGCAAATTGAACACTTGATGCAAACCGCTTTGTATCTTCACATGAGAAAGACCTTTGAGGAATTCCATGATGTTGAAATCCCTTACTTTGTCATTTGCTACATTGGCCGTGATAACGGACTCCACAAGTCATTCCGTGTTGAATTGAGCGATGGCTACGATGGGCGAATTATCGTCAAGGACATGAACGGCAACGAATTGAAGCCAAAGGTGGAAAAGTCCCTTGAATGGGGTGTGCAAGCCCGACCTATTGAATTGACACTTGACATGATGCGTGAGCGTTATTACGAGCAATTGGAAAACTTGAAGAAAGACACCCCTCCACCAAGAGAGTTTGACCTGCGATACTCCGATGAGAAGGCGGAACGCCTGTTCAATGCAGGTGAATTGTCCAAGACGAAGTATAACGAGCATGGCAAGAAGCCATTGGCTGAAATCGGTGATTGGAATTGCAGTTATTGTGATTGGAAGGGCGTTTGCTACCCTCAAGGCATCTTTACCCTTGAAGTGGAAGATGGAACGCTTACCATTGATGAAGCACTTGCCAAGTATTCAGTCGGGGCGTGATACCTTGACGACTCCGATGCCACAAATGGTCTATTGTCCTGTTTGTCAAAAACCGGGCTACACCGATGAACGCCACGAAATTGACGGCAAATGGCCGTGTGCTAAACACTACCGAGAAATCATGGAAGGCGAAAAAGTCGTGTGGTCGTGGCAAGTCAAGAAGGCTTAACCTAACTTGTAGCCAATTAGACCACCGATACCTGCACCAATGAGGGCAGGGAGAACGCTTTTAGAGTCGTCAGCACACTTGACTTCGCCTTTGGCTAATCCAATGACACCACAAGCGACTCTTTTACCTGCGTTGCCTGTTTTCAAGGATTCTTCGTGAACCTTTTCGTCAATGACTTCGCCTTCGGCATTCAAACCACCTTTTCCTAAATCATCGGGGTCGGCGTGAACAATAATCATACGACCTACGATACCGTTTCTTTTTCCCAAGACAAGAGATAGTGTATCGGTGCTGATACGACCCTTTGAAACACCCTTTTCCGAAGAAATGTTCCCCAAATCACCTAAATGTCGGATTTTGGAATCTAATCCACCGTGTTCCGTATTATCGGGGTTGAAATGAGCGCAAGCGGAATCGCAACCATCGGTCAAATCTCCGTAAGTGTGAATGTGAAATCCATGCTCACCATCGGTTAATCCTGTAATGTCGTAGTCAATGTGAACCGTATCTCCTTCTTGAGTAAAACGGACTACACCTGCAACCCCGTTATCATTAGGGGCGAGAACGGCTACGGCATGAGAAGTTATAGTAATCACCTTAGCATTGAAACAAATAGTCCCACTAAACCGCCTATGAGTCCGACCTTGATAGGGCTTAGAGATTCTTTTTTAACGGGTTCATCAAAAAGAATTTCTCCTTCTTCCGTTTCTTCAAAAATTGGTTCAACATAAAGGTGGCGGTTCATTTCGTCATCTTCGTATTTTACTCGGAGTTTTTTCCCCAATCTTTTACCCTCTTTTCCTCTTTCTCCATCATATTCATGTGCATACTCCTTGTAAGGGCGAACAAGTGGAAGCAGGGCTTTGTAAAACCTTTCTTGTATTTCATCTTCATTATGTCGGGCAAACTTGGATGAACAGAAATTTTTGGCTTGTAGCGGAGTCATACCGACTTTTCTTGCCGCACGATACATGGCAAAATACGCTCGCCTTCCAAGATTTTCAAAAACAAAAGGCCATTCTTCATCATATACATTTTCGTAATACTCGTCTTCCCCTAAATTCGCCATCAGTAATCACCTTGCTTCTTCAAAAACTCAATCAGTTTAGCAATTGTTTTTGGATTCATCAATAATCCACACCTGCTTCTTTGAGATACATAGTAGCGGCGACACCACCACAAGCGATTACAATTGGCCCGATTGTCATTCCTACGATGTTTGATTCACCTTTAATGATGTAAGGAATAGAATGTGCAGTTTCAAGGACACCAATAGCCATCAAAGCAAGGGCGATTGTGTAGCCAACCTTGTGAATCATTTTCTTTTCGGTAGCGTAGTATTTCTTAGGGATAGCAGTTAGTGAACCCAACATACAGGGTTTTTATTAGTTTGACTATCTAAATTCGCCTTTTGGTTTGTCCCGGCAAATCTTTAGGAAAGATTATTTGCACATAGCCGATAACTTATCCTTGTATTTTTCAGCCAAAGCGATTCCACCTTCGTTATCGGAAGGGTAGTGAAGTCCAACACTAACTCTTGCATCGGCAATCCGATTTGCGATTCGGAAAAATTCGCCACGATGTTTCGGATATTTGTTAGAAAGATGATAAGCCATCAAATACGCTTGGAAAGTATGTCCCGCAGGGTAAGAAGGAGTCGCCGCCGTTTTAGATTCCGCAGGTTGGATGGAGGAATTAACTTGTGCAGGTCGGGGGCGGTTGTAGTAGCCTTTGTGTTGTATCACGATAGGATAGGATTTGCGAATAATTTGAGTCAATTCATAATCGTGCGTGTCATATCCTTTCTCCCGAAGAAAATCAGTAAATGGGACTCTTGGGCTTTCATCGGAGAGGGTAAAAAATTCCATGTCGGGTTTTTCCATGCGTTCTAAAACGATTTCCGATTCATCTTTGGAGTTAGGGTATTCTCCCGACCTGTGGGGGAAACCGAAGTAATATCCGCTTTCAACCATGATTATTCCTCATTAACGATGCCTACGAGAACGGTAATGTCATCTTCCTTGCCACCACGATAAGAAGCGAATTCATATCCTTCTTGTTTGGCTCGGTAAAAGAATGGCACAAAGTTATCATCTTCTTGAGAAGCAAGGTAAGCGATGCTTGCCAAACCGTCAGCAAGAGCGACAGGGTTTTTGGGTTGTTTGTTGATGTAATCAAGTATCTCCTTCGGCCAAACATTGTCAAGTAATCCATCCGACCCCATAACGACTACATCACCTTCTTCCAAAGTAATTTGATAAATTTCCGCATCCGAAGGTCGGTCTTCACCGTGCGGTTCACCGTATTTGTTCCTTCCTAATTGGTAAGGGAAATTAAATTGGTGTTGATGTTCCGAAGATTGAAGGAGGATTTCTTCATTTCTAATAATGAGGAATCCCGAATCACCAATGTTGGCTACTCTAAAGACACCATCAGTAGTCATTTTACCAATACAAACGGTGGAAGAACCTATTTCATTAGTCATTTCAAAACCTGCTTCAAGAGCAAAGGAAGGGTTATCCTCCCCCGATTTTATGAATTCATAAGTGCGAATGAGAATTTGGTCGGCAAAGGCTCTTGGATTAACACCTTTGCTTTCCCATCCCCCAACACCATCTGCTACCGCAAGGGTGGAATTCGTAGGTGATGAAACGATGTATGAGTCCTCTCCGCCCCGATGTGCTTTACGAGGGTTGGGAATGATTTTACCTGCGGAATAAAGGCGCAACATAATGAAACCTGTGCGTTCTCGCTATCTAAATCATCCAATCATTGATATAGGGCATCGCACAATCTCATTTCATGGGGTTTGTTCTCGTTAGAGTATGTGGAAAGACATTTTCCCATAGGCACGAATTGAAGAATACTCTTGGTTTAGAGTATGATTTCCGCAATAAGGACTTCAAGGGTGCATTTCCCGAAACAAGTCAAAGGGTTGTTGTCATTGAAAAATTCTGTAAGAAGCATCGTTTGACGATGTTCGTTGATGGCGAAGAAAGATACAATCCATCGGAAGCCAAAAAGAAGCAAGGAAAGCAAACCAAATTGACCCTTGATGAAATGGATAATCTTGACGAATTCAATTTAGGCGAATGGTTGCCTATTTTGGAACAGGTGGCTGATGAGAAAGACATTGGTAAAGTGGGTGTCGTCAAATGGAATGCCCCTGCGGAAAAAGGAAACGGATTCAAAGAGGTCGTAATTGAGGAAACGACACCGCCAATTCAATTTGATTTTGATGGATTGAGCCAAGATACACACTTTCACCCCTTACGAGATATTCAAAAGCAAGTATTAGGGCCGATGATGGAAGCCGTCAATGAAGGCTATCGCAATATCGTAGTGGAATGTCCCACAGGAAGTGGTAAATCAGCGTTAGCAAAGTCAATTGCACAAGCGTTTGGCGTTCCTTCCTACATCGTGACTCACTTGAAAGGATTACAGGCTCAATACTTGAAAGAAATGCCTTACATGAAATCTGTCATGGGTCGTGGAAACTATGATTGCCTTCTTGATGTGGAGGCAGGTTGTGATGATGTGAAGGTGGCGGAGGAAGCGTTGGAAAGAGCAACCAACAAAAGTCCTCAAACTTGCACGGCGGCACTTGCACCTTGTAAATATGCTAAAGGATTCAAATGCACAAAGATGATTCCTAAGAATGAAATGGGTCAATTTGATTACACGGCGGATTCCAATTCCATGTGCGATTACTATGGGGCTTTGAATCGGGCGCAAAATGCTATGTTTTTCGTAGGAAATACGGCTTATATGATGGCGATGAATAAAAGTGGCAGGGTTTTGCCTCAAAGACCGTTTTTAATTGTGGATGAAGCGCACCAATTGGCAAACAACATGATGAGTTTCCACAGTTTGACCGTTTCACAAAGAATGTTGGAAAAATTGTTCCGATTACCGACACAGCAAGACATCTCTAATGCAAAAAGCGAGAAAAAGAAGGACATTTACCGAAAACAACGAGAAATCGTCTTGAAGGAGTTTGACGGCAAAGGGTCGTTTGGACTACCTAAACTCCAATCCATGACGCTTAACACCCCTTTACCGACCCGAAAACAGGCATTACAGAAGTTAGGGCGGTATTTGTTTGCTTTGAGAGATGAAATCAAGAGTAAAATGAAAGAAAAGGATGCTCAAACCAAGTATGATAAAAAGGAATTGAGTTATGCTTCTAATTCCGTAGCACGAATTGATGATTTGTTAGGTTCAATTGCGACTGATTGGGAAAATTGGGTGTATCAAGTGGATGAAAACAATGAATATCCAACATGGATTGCCTTCAAGCCGTTGGATGTATCAGCCTATGCTGATGAATTGCTACTTAATCTTGGACAACAACGCATTATGATGTCGGGAACAATTCTTGACTACGATATTTTCGGTAGGGAATTGGGATTGAAACCCGAAGAAACCGCTTTCATCAAGGTGGAATACTCGCCATTCCCCGAACAAAATCGCCCCATCTATACTCATATTAAAGGAGGAAAATTGTCAAGGAAAGAGCGAGGTTTTGAATCGTTCAAGAAGTGTGCTGATGCAATTGCGAAGATTGCGAGTAAATATCCCGACCAAAAGGGATTGATTTTACCATTTACAGACGATATTGAAACAGGAATCGTGGAAGCCTTGAAGGATAATCACCCATTGGTTTATGCTCGGCTAAGACAACACTCTAAGATTCCAAAAGAGCGTGATGCGGTGTTCCGAGAGTTTGAAGATGAACAGAACAATGAAATACTCATCTCCACCTATGCTAATCAAGGGTTTGATGGGAAGATGGTTGATTTCACCGTGATTGCGAAAGTCCCATTCGGGCCACTTGGCGATATTCAAGTAAAAACCAAAGCGGAGAATGACCCTAAATGGTATCAAATGATGACGGCGGTTGAATTGGCTCAAATGGCAGGTCGTTGTGTTCGGAGTGATAAAGATGTGGGGCATACTTACATTATTGACCCAAGTTTCATGTTCCACTTTGAAAGAGGCATGAGTAATAATCCGTTGGCGAGAGTGCTACCGCCTTACATCGCTACATCAATTATCAAAAACAGGTGATGTCATGGGGGCGATTGTAAAGTGTATTTGTGGAGTTTCTATTGACATAACAGGTGCAACCCCTCGTTTAGATGGCATCAAGGTTTGGTGTCGCCGTTGTGGGGCAACGACTATTCATCATTTGGACAGGTGATACGATGGAATTAGCAAAGTGTAGTAAATGTGATACGATTTATCCAAGACCTTCATTAACGAAGGATTTAGTGTGCGTAATGTGCGAACCCCCATTAGCAGGTGATGTAAAATGAAAATTGGTATTTGTGGCAAGATGGCAAGTGGAAAAACGACTTTGGCGAAAGGATTTGAGGAAGAAGGCTATCAAATTATGTCGTTAGCCGATGAAGTAAAGCGTGTAGGGAGGGAATTATTCGGTATGACGGTGAAAGACCGCCCTCTTTTACAAAAAATTGGTATGAAAATGCGTGAAATCCGAGAATCTGTATGGTTAGAAGCCATGATGCGTCAAGCGGAAAAGCACCCCAATGTTGTTTGTGATGATGTGCGATTCATTAACGAGGCTAAAACGCTGAAAGAAAATGGTTGGTATCTCATCAAGATTGACATTGACGAAAACCTTCAACGAAATCGGCTAATGATGACTTATCCCGACCATTGGGACAAGCATTGGAATAACCGACACGACCCTTCCGAAGCGGAAGTGGACAAGATTCCTCTTGAGATGTTTGACTTGGTGCTAACGGCGGAAGAAAACAATTCATTGTTCAATCTTTGTCGGCCATCCATCAAACAAAACGAATGAGCCATCTTCACGCTGACCGAAATTGCCCTTGTGCATATCGTCTAAGGTGTAGCCTTTGGATTCCGCCCAATCATTCAATCTCATTTTCGCCCCACGAATGCGGGCATCATCCATTGTTCCTTCACCAATAGTGGGAACATACTCCATGACCCAATAAGCAATCTTTTCACCGATGCTTAACGGATGGTAATTGTCTTCCGAATTGACTAACTCCACCATCTTTTGACCTGCATAGCCCCTGTTGTAGTGTTTGATTTCCACAAAATCGGGACTGAATGAGCGTTTGCCATCTAACTTTTGTTTCCATAAATCTTCAATAAACTCCGCTTGCTCTCGGTTTGGTTGTCCCTCTAAATCATAACCATCTTTCTCAAGGGACACGATTTTCAAAACATCGCCCGAAGGAAGTCGGAAGGTTGTGCCACCAATTCCGTGATTGAGATATTCCCCAATAATTTCGGCTTCTTTATTCTCAAAAATTGTTTCGGAATATAGATTAAAACTTGAACCACTTGAGTTGAACTTAGACAGATATGGGGATTTAGGTTTGGTAAGTAAGAAAACACCTGAAAAGACGGAAAACATCAAAAGAAACTTAAAGTGTGGACTATCGGTTTTTGAAGTCATCTTTTATCCCTTCACTTCCAAAAGTGATGAGTTTCAAAATCGGCATCAAAACCTTCTTGGGTAATCTCATCGGCATTCAATACTGAACCTGTAAAGTAGTATTTGGCAACACCGATGACTCCGAGAATGAGAATACCCAAAGGAATCATAGATTTTACATTCTCGCTCTTTTGAATGAACATGGTGTCGGCGGCATCCACTTGCTTACCACCTTTCGGGCCTTCAATATCAATGATACCCATATAGCCCAATTTTCCGAGTGCTTCTTGGAAAGCAAACCAATCCACACCTGCGTCATTTTTCAAAGAACCATCAACCGCATTCTTGTTGTAGCCGTTTTCTTCGGAAATAGCCATAATTTGTTCTTCCGTCATGTCGGGGTGAGCCATTTTCATCGCTTTGACAATTGTTTCACGGTTTGGGAATACAAGGATTCTAACTCGGTTGTGGATAACCTTTTGTCCGTTGGAATCTTGTTGGTGGGGATAAACGACATACTGCACAATCTTTTCATTGTTGTCCCTTGATTTGATAAACTCTTGAAGAATATCGGTGGAGGAAAAGTATTGGCGACCTGTATAGATTTTACCATCTTTGAGAGGGTGGCCGTGAATAGTCCACTTTCGCTGTGATTCACTTAGACCCCTGCCCGCATCTTCCTTTGCTTTTTGCGAAGGATTGACTTCAATTCGGGATTCATCACCATAGGAAGGTTCACCCAAATGATATTGACCATCCTTTTCATACACATAACACATCCATTCACGGTGAAGGTGCGTTTGGTCGGAGTATTCTTTCATCTGCTCAATGGCTTCGGGAGTGAATTTATTCCATTCCTCCTTCCAATAATCGGGAGATGACATGAGAATAGATTGTCGTTCCCGTTATCTAAAGGCAACGAATCAATAAGTAATTGTCGTTTTACCGTTAGAAGAACGCACTTGGAACATTCGCATTTTCTTGAGAGCATCCACGAAATCGGCATCATCGGAGTCAAACTTTGCTTCTTCCTTGTCCGATTGAGATTGAATACCGAGAGCATCAGCCATTTGCACCGCCCCTGCAATTGTTCTGTCCACCACGATTTGTTTTCCATTTACAGTTTCAAACGGGGAGAAGAATTTGGTAATTTGAATCCATGTATCGCCAATTTCCTCATTTTCGGGGAAGGATGCAATTTCTCCTGTTTCCCAATTTACACATCGGATTGTTCCACGCTTGGCTTTGGCTCGGCGTTGAATCTTTTCCAAAATGCGCTTTTCCCGTTCACTTAGAGCATCGCTGAACTCCCCTTCTTCTCCAAACAATTCGTCAAGAAGTCCTTGCTTAAATTCTTCAAAATCTTCCTCGTCAAGACCGCTTTCATCAAACAAGTCATTGATTTCTTCCTCTAATTCTTGGGCTAATTCCGCAAATTCTTCCGCTTCATCAGCGTATTGTTCGGCTTCTTGGACTTTTTCGTTCTTATCAGCATCTTGACCGTTTTCTTCCACGATTTCTCTTGCCTCATCGGAAGCACGGCGAGCGTTTTCAGCATTTTCTCTTGCTTCTTCACCGTTGGCCTCTTGCATAGATTGTTCGGCGGAATCCCTCGCATCTTCGGCTTCTTCCACTAACTGATTAAGGGCTTCTTCATCTTCGGGAGGTAAGCCGGGACTATCGGAATCACCGCTTTCATCGCCCGAATCTCCGCCTTCGGAATCGCCATCTGTTGAAGACGAGTCATCGTTAGAATCACCCTTTTCGGAAGAATCTCCACTTTGGTCGCCTTTTTCACCATTTTCGTTAGAATTTGAATCGGCTGTTTCTCCATTTGAATCGGAATCGGTGGAATCTCCACCTTCATTATCGGAGTCGGAATCGCCACCATCTCCGTCTTGACTATCGGAATCTCCTTCTTGAGAACCTTCTTCGCCACCATCACCACTTTCGGATGAGTCGCCTTCATCTCCGCCTTCGGAATCGCCATCACCATCGCCTTCGCCTTGAGAATCGGAATCACCATCTCCGTCACCATCGCCCTCTCCTTGACCTTCGCCACCATCACCTTGACCCGAACCACCATCGGAATCACCTTGACCTTGACCGCCTTGAGAATCGCCATCGCCTTGTCCACCATCTCCTTGTGAGGGTGCGCCATCTTGACCTGTGCCTTGACCGCCTTCACCTGTGGGATTTTCAGCAGGTGCGCCACCTTCGCTACCATCGGGTGCAGGGCCGCTTGCTTCACCGCTTTCATCAGCAGGTTTTCCTTTACCCTCCATACGCTCTTTCATTTTTTCTTTGAGTTTATCGGAAACGGATTCGGCACTATCTTTGCCTTCTTGGTAAGCATCACGGCCTTCACCATCGGATTCACCTTCGCCTTCACCTTCTCCCTCTCCTTCGCCATCGGATTCGCCCTCTCCCTCGCCTTCTCCTTGACCTTCACCTTCTCCGCCTTCGCCTTGTGAGTCGCCTTCGCCACTTCCTTCGCCTTGACCTTCGCCTCCTTCTCCGCCACCTGCTTGACCTTCACCACCGCCACCGGGTTGTCCACCTTGACCGCTTTTCCCTGTGCCTCGTTGTCCACCACGCTTTAACGGTGTATCTTCATCTTCAAGTTTATCTTCAAGCGAAATACCTTCGGAAACAGGTTTAGCATCCTTACTATTCTCAATATAGCGCACTTCAAGTGTTCCATCGGAAGCAATCTTCCACCTAATGTAAGGGAAATCAGCGTCATTAAGCAATCGTTCCCATGCCTGTTCATTAGCATACAAGTTTAAGCCTGTTTTATCCACTATCTCTATATCTTGCGGGCGTGTAGTATAAGATGGAGAGGAAAGTATCGCTTTCTTTAATCCTTCAAGGGTGCTTTGTGTAATATCGCCATCAATAGTGGCAGGGACTACGATAACCCATGCGGCGGAGGGTCGTTTAGGGGATTCCACAACATCTCCTGTGGAGGGATTTAACCATAGCATGAATAGTGTTTGACTAAACGAGTATTTGAAGTTTCGCATTCATTTAGATAACTGCCCTTTTCCGCCCTGTGAACCTTTATTAAGGGCTTCGGACAAGTAGTTAATCAGCCCCGCAACAAAAGGGGTCACAAAACAGGAAGTGAAAAACATGAGCAACAAGAAATCCGAAATTGAAGCATTTTTGGCAGAAGCCGCAGAACAACAACCGAAGACCGAAGCCGTCTTCCCAATCCGTGAGAAGATGAAAGCCGAGTTTGATACTCTTTACAATGGCTACATCATTGAATCTTACAACGAAGGCATTGAGGGCGAATACGGTGTTTCCACCGCAGTTAATCTCATTGATACCAACAACGATGGCCGAAGAATGACTCTTTGGGTCGGTGGCTACGAAACAAACCACTTTGCACAATTCGTTGAGGCGCAAGCGGCAAACGGAAACTCCCTCCCATTGGCTGTTTCTTTCCTTCGCACCAAGCAAACCTCCGAAAAGAGTGGTCGTCAATTCAACAAGATGGTTCTTCGCCTTGACTCCGCAGGTGACGATGTGGTAATCCCACCAATCCCTGCTGACCAAGTGCCTGAATGAAGTCATTCTTGACTGATTGTTCAAACGCCTTAATAAGCGTTAGCGATAGCAAGATTCCGATTCACGCCCCGCTTTGGGGTAATATCCGACTCCTGTGGGACTTCCCCTCTCACTTGAGAACCCCGTCTGTGCGGTGGTGGAGATTAGCAACGGACTTCGGTTCAAACCCTGTCTTCACCCCGCATGGGCCACCGAATCGTTATCTTTCCTTCGCTACCTTTCATATAGGGCGTAGGACAATGTGGTTAGTATGATTCCTCAATCCATTCACGACTTCGTGAAAAAGGTTGTTGAAGGCAAACACCCGCACCAATCCGAACCCATTGTGGATAGGCAAGCCAATGTGCTGACTATCATTGAAACTTTGGTATCGGGAAAGGACTCAAGCGGGTCGGGTGTCGTCACCAAGCGTGAAGTCAAAGGTGTTTCCACTAAGGATAGCGGGAAGGACAAAACTCTAATCAAGTTTGGCGTATCGGATGGCGAAAATGCTGTCCAATGCGTAGCGCATAACTGCAACGACAAATACTTGATGGGTAAGTTATCCCCTGCCGATTTGGAAAAGGCTGATACCGTCATTCGGAAATCACTTGCGGAAGGCAAACCTATCAAAATTAAGGGTTGCTACACCAATTTCAAGTCCGATAGGGTATTCGTCATTGATGAAATTGATTGGGAAGCCAACATTCACAAAGCACAAGTCAATGAAAAGGTCGTCAAAGCCTTCGTGGATTTATGCCACAAGGAGAAGGTATCACCACTTGATGTGATGATGGACAATGACGGTTTATGGTCGGAAATCTATGCTGACGATGATTTGAAACAGGCGATTTTGCTTTACTGTCTTTCTCCGTTTGAAAAGGAAGACATGATTCACATTGGGTTGATTACCAATCCGGGTGAAGGTAAAAATCACTTGGTTGATAAGGTCATTTCACCACTTGTCCGTTGTAGGATGGCGGGAACAGGAAAACTCTCCACATTCGCCGCTATGTTCGGGGCTATGTCCTCCGATGATTTGAATTCCATTGAGTTAGGATTACTACCTAAGATGAACCATGACCGTATCATTTTCTCCGAGTTTCAAACACTTGAGGAAGATGTGTTCGGTGAAATGCTCAATGTAATGACTGACGGACACTATAACATTCAAAAAGGCAAAATGGATGTCACACGCCATGCTATGCTCAACATGGGCTTTTTCGGAAATCCTCCTAACTATTGGAACGAGGATGACCACAAAAAAGAGGAAATGCTTGCCGCTTTCGGAAAATATACACTTCCCATCATTTCCCGTTTGACACTCATTTTCGCCAAACCTACTTTGAGTAAGGGTAAGAATGCGTCATCAAAAATCAAAGAGAAGATTTTACAGAACATGGACAAAACAACGATGACAACCGGGAACAAAGACCAAATCAGCAATTTACGGTCATTTTTCCGAGAATATCTCAAATATGTTTCCCGACTTCAACCCAAGTTAGGTGTTTATTCTCCTGTCATTGAATCATTATTTCAAGTCATTGAAGAAACCGATGGGTTCAAGCAAGCCTTCGCTAAAAGAGGCAAAACGGACTATCGGAAGTGGGCTGAATTTTTGAATATCATACGAGGTTTCGCTCGCTTGAACGGCAGGGACAAAATTGTGATTGATGACATCAATGTGGCCGCCGATTTGTTCCAAGAATCTCTAAGCACTTTGGCTGACAATTTCTCTAAGACCGCCCTTCAACACGGAATCAATTACGACCATGTTTCCCTACACAAGAAACTGATTATGAAGTTTGGAACTGAAATTGGTGGGGCAACCGTTTCCAAGAAGGATGCTCGCAATTTCGCTAAAGGCTTGAAGTGGACAACCCAATGGGATGAATTGTTGAAACTCAAACGACCCGATGGAACGAATTTAATTGAGGATATGGGGACAGATGTGTTCATCAAACCTAATTGGGATGGTGAGGCACAATGAAGAACCCTGCCGACTTATCATGGGCTTTCATTCAAGGGTATTACTACCCGAAGTTTCTCAAGGTCGTTAAGGACATGGAGTGGGATGAAAGATACCAATTTTTGAAGACCATTTACAATGACAAAAACCCCGAATCACTTTGGGAAGAACGGTCACTTGAGCCTATTCAAGACATGATGGAATATGTGGCACGAAAGGACTACATTCACTTCTTTTACATGGGCTTTACCGTCAATGAAACAGGTCATTACACAGTCCATAGATTGATGAGGGAAGCCGTAGCCCAATACCGAAGGATTAGATAGAGAATGGAACAAGTGATTCAACATGGCATGGAAACCCAATGAAGAAACCCAAAACAGGGTTCTCTATGCTTTGCGGTTGATGCAAACAAACGGTTGGGGTATTGAAAGGTCGGCTAAGGTTGCCAAAACTACCCGAAGAAGTGTTCGCAAATACGGTGAACTGCTTGGTGTTAAATTCAAAGGAAAAGAGGGAACTGCTCTCCAATTCGTAGGGCTACCGTTCCAAAAGATTGAGGACTTCTTGATTAAGATGCACAGGGGGCAATCCGCTACCCAAGCCGCCAAAGATTTGAAAACTACGGTTCGCACCATGAGCAAGCAAACTTACAAGGGACAACCGATTATCAAGAAAGAAAAGGGAAGATGGGTTTCGCAATTTATTCCCGAAGAAAAGATTGTCATGCAATTTTACGGACATATTCGCAACCCACAAGGGAACATTCTCGGTGGAAACAATGTAAGTGGCCCCGATGCCGCTTCACCTAAGAACAGGAAAAACCGCAATCCCGATTACATGGAAATATGGTGGGATGCTTTCGTGTATGATTTCGGAACGACCTTTGGAACTCCGGGCGAAGCACAGGTATTTTGGAAAGACCAAATTGTGAAAGTAATCAAAGAAAACATGGAAAGTTTAGGGATTCAAGATACCAACCTAATGAATCAGTTTAAGACCAATCAAACCGTCTTTGCTCAAATGCAAACCGACAGTCGTGTTCCACCACCATACACAGTTTCCGCCCTTGAACAAATTACTGAAAGATATGGTGTGGAGTTAGAAGGTGCAAAAGTAGGCACGGCTACTACCTACGAATCAAGAAGCAACATCAATTTGATACCACGCAATAAATTCAAAGGTAAAGCATTGGATAGGAAAGTGGATATTCAATTCCAAGTATCGTATCTCGGTGAAGCCTTGAAAGAATATCCTTCAAGTAAAAAATTCGCATTCAAGTATTCATTGGCTGACGAAAATTGACGCATCTCCTTGTGGTATTCCCACAAGTATTCGGTGGATATGAGCGCAAGCCATATCGGGGAAAATAAAACAATTCGGGGAAACTATGATTAAATGTCTGTTTAGGTTAAATCAGGCGGCTTGCGTTAAGCCGCTAAAATCGGAGAATCGCCTTCGGCCATTTCAGCATCAACGGATTCATTTTCGTTCTTTTCAATCCATTCAATCAAATCTTCGGGAACTTCGCTTTCTTCAAAGATGGCTTCCACAGGACACTCGGAAATGCAAGCACCACAGTCAATGCACTCATCGGGGTCAATAACGAGATAGGTTGGCATTTCACGAAAAGCATCAACGGGACAAACGCTAACGCAATCTTGGTATTTGTGATTTACACAGGCTTCGGTCACTACATGGGGCATTTCAATTCACCTACTTTATCAAGAGCAATAGAACCAAACCGATACCACCATAAAGCAACCAATTAGTTTCTTTGGTTTCGTTTTCATCGCCGTTTCCATTACCGTTTCCATTACCGTTTCCATTACCATTACCGTTAGAGTCGCCATTCCCATTGGAGGAATCGCCATTAGAAGTGTTTCTATTAACATCGTCATCCGTGATGCCATCAATGTAAGTCATGGCTTTAGATTCCGCAATTTCCCTGTCGGCTTGCACTTTGGCAACAACTTGAGTCATATAGACATTTTCTTGAGTAATAATGTTCTCAAAATCCGTTCCAACAACGGTTGTTTTCAATGTATAGTTAATTTTTGTCCCCGTAGGACTTAATTGAGGTAATTCGTGTTTGATGGTATATCCACCATACACGATTTCATTTTCATTGGACTCAAAAACATGGGTGTTAATCCCAAAAGTGTCGTGTCCAAAAGTCATGTTATCACCAAATGAAATGAGATTGAAGCGTCATCATAGGGCCGAAAACTGATT